>Ga0209517_10001024_pt1 | contig 44563 bp, 24 predicted proteins | sample PeaSoiMetSII2010_FD_187695 | JGI IMG/M metagenome (GOLD analysis project Ga0209517, IMG submission 187695) | Peat soil microbial communities from Weissenstadt, Germany - SII-2010 (SPAdes) (version 2) | ecosystem: Environmental > Terrestrial > Soil > Wetlands > Peat | place: Germany...
ACCAGTTGCCGCCGGTTTACGGCAGCCAATCGTGGACGAGTAACCTGAGTGTTTTCGCTCATGCTTCCACTTTGCTTCACCCCAGTTACCACAGCTACGCATTGTTGTTAATTTCTTCACACGTTCCTGACACCCTTTTCCCCCCATGCGGCGATACACAAGGCTCTCGAATGGATTCTCTCGTAAGGTCGAGAATCATGTGGCTGCGGTGGCCCTGAACTATTTCTCCCACAATTTGATTCAGATTCATCGTACACTTCGCGTGACGCCAGCAATGACGGCGGGAGTAACTGACCATCTTTGGAGTGTTCAAGACCTAGTAGCCCTGTGGGAGAGTGAAGAACGGAGGGCAGAAAGAGCCGCCTAAATGAAGAACAAATGGGAGTACAAGATTACAGAGATATACGCTGATGACCAACTGACCGAGCGGTCCGTTAAAAGCAGTGAAGAAATTCTAAATAAACTGGGGTCTGAAGGGTGGGAAGCAGTTTCCGCTTGGGGCGAAGAAGGATGGACATCGTTCGTTCTATTAAAACGAGAAATTTCAAAGTAGCCCCCTACCCAATCGCGGGTAACCAGGTTCCCAATTCTCCTTCATCAACAGTCGCCGTGCGCACGCATCTACAAGTGGAAATTCTCCACCAGCATGATGTGGGAGGTATGTTCGTCGCTCTCGGCGTACAGAAGCCAACGGTCATCCGGAGAGACTGCAAAGCCTGGGTTATACCAGAGGGGGGCCTTCTCCGGCTTGGCAATCTCGGTTACCTTGTGCGTAGCGAAGTTGAAGAATCCGATGCCTTTTGTGTTGGCGTTATAGAAGTAGATCCCGTCCTGCACGACTGCCCAATAACCCCAGAGTCCCGCGCCAAGCTGCTCAAGGACGAGTGTTTCCTCGCCACCTTGTACCGGGAGCCTCCAAAGGCCCGGCGCGTTCCGCCCCTTGGCGTAGTAGAGTGTCTTGCCGTCAGGAGACTCGAAAGCTGCAAATCCACCCTTCTTTGTCACCTGCACCGCTTGCCCCCCCTCGGCGGGCATCTTCCACACCTGCCATGCCCCCGTCCGGTCGGAAGTAAAGTAGACCCATTTCCCGTCTCGCGACCAGCTCGGGACATAGTTGTTCGAAATCCCCGTGGCGGTGGTCAGGCGGCGCGATCGGCCACCTTCCGCATTCACGAGATAGACGCCGCCATGGCCTTCCTCGTCCGAGTCGAAGGCAATTTGCCGGCCATCGGGCGACCACCGGGGCGTACCTGTCATGCCACCGCCAGAGGAAGTCAACTGCAAGGGATTTGAGCCGTCACTATCACAGACCCAGACCTGGGTGCTTCCCGAGCGATCGGAACAGAAGACAATCGTTTTTCCGTCGGGAGAGAACTGTTGGCTCAGGTTGAACCTTGCCGAGGCAATCAACTTCGTGGGCAACATGTTCCGGCGCGACCCTGGGTGGATCTCGTACCGCCAGATGTTTGAGTTATAAGACCTCACGGTGTACGCCAGACGGCGCCCGTCACGAGAAAGCGAAGGCCCGTAGCTACCCGCCTGGCCCACAGACAACGGTTCCGGCTCCCCCCCGGACGCCGGGACCTTCCATAGGCCCAATTCGCCCAGCCGTTCCGACGCGAATATGACGTAGGCGCCGTCCGGTGTCCAGTCCAGGCCACCGACCCCGACATTACCGAACGTGAGGCGTTTGGGTTCTCCACCCGCAACCCGCACCACGTGAACATCGTATGTTTCTCCCGTACTGAGGCCCCGGAGAAAGGCCACACTTCCCCCGTCGGGGGAGAAGCGAGGATTCCGATCACGTGTGAGGGGAGTGGGCGGGGTTGTCAAAGGACGGTTATCCTCAGGGTTGTCTACTGCAAGCAGGAAGATGCTCGTGTCCTGCTGGCCAAGCCGAGCCTCATCGTAAGCCAGGTACTTCCCGTCCGGCGACCAGTCAAGAGACCCAGACGTCCTGGGCGCGTGCAGTTTACGCTGCGGGCCGCCCAGAGCGGGAACTACATAGATGCCGTACTCGCTATCGGTGTGGCGGCGAAAAGCAATGTAACGGCCGTCAGGAGACCAGGCGGGTGAGGTGTCTTCCCCTGGATCCGTGGTAAGCCGCAACGGCTTCTCCACCCCGATCAGCTTCACGTAAATATCCCAATTGTCTTCCTTTTCCCCATCCCACGAGAAAGCGATCTGGTTGCCGTCGGGGGAAAACCGAGCCTCGTCCTGCTGGCCGAGGAAAGTGGTGAAGGGAACGACGCGCATGGGCGGCCCGGGCGGCTTGCGGAAATAGCGATACCCCATCACCCCGCCAATCCCTAGCGCCAGCGCGGCGGCAGCTAGTGCAATCGCCGCAACGCGGCGCAGGGGCGCGCCTTGTGGGCGCCCCCGGTCAGGCCTGAGGCCTGCAACGACACGTCCTGAATCCGTGTCGCGTTTCAGCCGATGCAAGTCGGCTTCCAGGTCGGCCGCTGTCTGGTAGCGCAACTGGCGATCTTTCTCCAGCGCCTTATCGATGATGTGTACCAGTTCCGCCGGCAGGCTGGAATTGATATCGAGCGCCGGCGTGGGCGCGTGGTTGAGAATCGCCTCGAAAATAACGCCGGGCGAGTCACCCGCAAATGCCTGCCGGCCTGTGGCCATCTCATAGAGCACTGCGCCAAAGCTGAATAGATCGGTGCGTTGGTCCACCGCCTCGGCGCGCACTTGCTCCGGCGACATGTAATCGGTCGTTCCGACCGCGATGCCGGGGCTGCTGACCCACTCTCCCGCCGGGAACCCATCCGGCGTTTTTCCAGGCCCAGAGTCCCCGGCGCTCACTCCCTGCCCGGGAGGCGCCAGCTTCGCCAGTCCGAAATCCAGGATTTTGGCCTGACCCCGCTCCGTTACGAAAATATTCGCCGGCTTGATGTCGCGATGAATGATGCCTTTCTGGTGCGCCGCGTCCAGCCCTTCGGCAACTTGGATCGCCAAATCCAATACCCGCTCGAAGGGAAGGGTCGGCGCCGCCCCATTCGCCCCGGGCCTGGGGTGGATAGACGCTCCTTTCTCGATCTTCCCCTTCTGCCGCAACAGCAAGTGGCGCAAGGTTTCGCCTTCCAGCAACTCCATGGCAATGAAAGGGTGGCCCTCGTGCTCCCCCGCGTCATAGATCGTGCAGATGTTGGGATGGTTGATCGCTGAGGCAGCGCGTGCTTCGCGCCGGAAACGTTCGAGTGGTGAACCATCGAGTTCGGGCGTGGCACGCGCCGGCCGGGGCAACCCTAACACCGCCTCCGGAAGAAACTTTAGCGCCACTGCCCGGCCCAGGCGCGTGTCCTCCGCCTTATAAACCACGCCCATGCCGCCACCGCCCAGCTTCTCCAGGATCCGGTAGTGGGAAACCGTTCGGCCGAGCATGGCGTCCGGACTCGTCCGGTTGGCGCCCTGGGCATGATGCTGCGCCAGAACCTGCGCCGCCACCTCGATCGCCGGCGTTCCTAGGAAACTTCCGGTCCCCTCCTCCTGCGCCAGCAGCGACTCCACTTCGCGCCGCAAGGAATCATCCCCGGCGCAGGCCTCGGCCAGAAACTGCGCTCGCTCGCTCCCTTTCCGTTCTCGAGCGTCGTTGTACAGCCGTTCGATGACCAGCCAGCGCTCACGCTCCACCTGGCGCCCCCTTGGTCAGCTCGCGCCGCAGCCAACTCCTGGCCAAGTTCCAGTCCCGCATCACCGTCACGGGTGCCACCTGCAGTACCTCGGCTGTTTCCTCCACGCTGAGCCCACCGAAAAAACGCAATTCCACCACCTGCGCCTTGCGCGGGTCGAGTGCTGTGAGCTCTTTCAGCGCATCATCCAAGGCGACAAAGTCGCGGCCCGGTTTCGACTCCACCACCAGCGCTTCTTCCAACTTCAATGGCCGGACTTCGCCTCCCCGCTTCGTGGCCTCGTGGGCGCGAGCCCAATCCACGAGAATGCGCCGCATCACTTGCGCACAGACAGCGAAAAAGTGGGCACGATTTTTAAAGTGGGTGTGGTCGGATTCCACCAGCCGCACATAAGCTTCATGCACCAACGCGGTGGCTTGCAGTGTGTGCGAGGGCCGCTCCGTCGCCATGTGGCGGCGCGCCAGACGGTACAACTCCTGATACACCAAGGGAACCAGCTTCTCCAGTGCGCTTGGGTCCCCCTGGCACCACGCCTGGAGTAGCTGTGTCACCGCTTGTCCTGAAGGTTGCATCGTCTACCCATCTGGCAGACTAGACCGAAGTGGCCGCATCGTAGCACGCGGCCTCGACTTCTTCAAAAGCTTGAAAGTAACGTGATCGAAAGTAACGTTCTCCGATCTCCGGACACTTAGCTTACGGTCGTCTGACCGTCGCGCCAGTTCGCGGGCAAGAATATTTCTCTTGGCATGATAGGTTTCACCGGTTTTTTCCGCTATAGAGGGAAAAGCAAGTGGGATTGCAAAGATCCAAACATGTTTTGGTGCGTTTCAAAGCGCTCGGTGGCGGCGCCCCGAGCGACGGACGCCCTCGTTAACATGTCGATGGGGCGAGTTTCGTGGAGAGTCAAAGACACGTTTCAGCTAAGTCTCTGAGAGGGGGAGCTGGTATGAGGTTCAACCATCGATTTCTTCCGCGGTTTTGCCAGGGAGGTGACGCCATGTCGGGCGCAGAAGACAGGGGTCAGTGGTCAGGAGTTCGAGTAATCGCTCCCGCGCGCTTGTTCGCGCAGCGGCGGCAGTCTGCGGCGTTGCTGCTCATCTTTTTGGCGATCGCCAGCTTGAGCAGCTTGGTTGGTTGCGGTGGCGGGGGCGGCGGTGGAGGCAGTACCACACCACCTCCCGCCCCGATAGCAGGCGTTTCGCAACCCAGCTTGACCTTCGCGAGCCAAGCCACGGGTACCACCAGCGCGGCCCAATCCGTGACCCTGAGCAATACCGGGAATGCCGCCCTGACGATCGGCAGCGTTACGTTTACGGGCTCCAACCCGGGCGATTTTGGCCAGTCCGCCAACACCTGCGGCAGTTCGGTGGCGGCGAGCGGAAGCTGCACGATCAGCGTCACGTTCACGCCCACCGCCGCGGGGAGTCGAACGGCCTCCTTGACGATTACCGACAACAGCAACAACATCACAGGCAGCACGCAAAGCGTGAGCTTGACGGGCAGCGGCGCGCCCCCGGCCTTGCAGTCGATCAAAGTTACGCCCGCCGATCCCTCCACTTCCTTCGGAAGCACCGAACAGTTCACCGCCACGGGGAATTACAGCGACGGCAGCACGCAGAACCTGACCAGCACGGCGACGTGGAGTTCCTCGACGACAAGCGTGGCCACCGTCAGCACTACCTCGGGCTCGCAGGGCTTGGCGACCACGGTGGGCGTAGGCACGACGACCATCGAGGCCACTTCGGGCTCGGTCAGCGCTTCCACCGTATTGACTGTAACCGCCGGCTTTGCTTTGACCGGCAGCCTGAACACCGCGCGCTACTGGCAAACCTCGACCCTTCTGAACAACGGGATGGTGCTCATTGTCGGCGGCACAGACACAAACGGCGACGTCTTATCCAGCGCCGAACTCTACAACCCCGGTACCGGGACCTTCACCGCCACCGGCAGCCTGAATCAGGCACGCTACGCGCACACGGCAACGCTCTTGAACAACGGAATGGTCCTGGTGGCTGGAGGCTTTGTGGGGTCGGTTGCCTCCGGCGCGGGCACGGCTACTGCGGAGCTTTACAATCCCGCCACCGGGACCTTCACCTACACAGGCGGCAACCTGACTGTTCCGCGGCTGTACGACACCGCGACGCTGCTCCCCAGCGGCATGGTGCTGATGGCTGGCGGCTGGAACTCGGCCACCGGCTATTTGAGTAGTGCGGAGCTTTACGATCCTACTACCGAGACCTTCAGCCCCACCGGCAGCCTGAGCAACACGCGCGAGCTTCACACCGCGACCCTGCTGGCCAATGGCACGGTGTTGATGGCGGGAGGCTTTGGCGGCGCCAACGACACCTTCTTGGGCACCGCCGAGCTATACAATCCCAACACCGGATCCTTCGCTCTCACCGGCAACCTGAGCACCGCAAGGGAATCCCACAGCGCGACGCTGCTAAACAACGGCATGGTGCTGATCGCGGGCGGCTACAATGGAGCTTCTCTGGCCAGTGCGGAGTTGTACAACCTAACCACCGGAACTTTCACTAGCACCGGCAACCTGAACACCCAGCGAGCGCTTCCCACCGCGACCCTGCTCAACAACGGAATGGTGCTGATCGCGGGCGGACCGGGGCCCGAGCAGGCCGCGCTGGCCAGCGCGGAGCTCTACGATCCCAATGCCGACACCTTTTCCCTCACCGCCAGCCTGAACGCGTCGCGCGCCTATCAGACGGCGACGCTGCTGAACAGCGGCGACGTGCTGATGGCGGGTGGCGAGAACAGTGCCACCTCCACCTTGGCAAGCGCCGAGCTGTACGCGCCCGAAACGCTGACCCCGTCCGGCCTCGAGTCCATCACCATCACCCCGTCGACGGCCACCATTTCGCCCGGAACGAACCAGCCGTTCATTGCGATGGGCACCTTCAGCAGCGGCACGCAGCAGCTTGTTTCGGTCAACTGGAGCTCGTCGAATACCTCGCTCGCCACCATCAACAACGACGTGACGAATGCTGGGCAGAGCTTAGCGGTTTCGAATCCCGCCGACAGTACCAATGTCACCATGACCGCGACTGCCGGCAGTATTAGCGGCACGGCCACGCTCACCGTCCGCCCCACGGGATTTGTTGACACCGGCAATCTAAACACTGGGCGCACCAATCACACGGCGACGCTGCTACCCAACGGCCTGGTGCTGATCGCGGGCGGCGTCACGAACCTCAGCGGCGCCACAACCGCTACTGCGGAGCTGTACAATCCTGTCACCGGCACCTTTACCTCTACCGGAAGCATGAACACCGCGCGCTTCGATCACACAGCTACACTCTTGAACAATGGCTTGGTGCTTATCACGGGCGGCGGTGGCATCAACCTAAGCGCGGAGCTCTACAATCCTGCCACAGGGACTTTCACCTACACCACCGGCAGCCTGAATACCGCGCGCGCCTTGCATACGGCGACGCTGCTCAACAACGGAATGGTGCTGATCGCCGGGGGGACAAACCCCAATATTCCCCTAGGCACCGCTAGTGCGGAGCTTTACAACCCCAATACCGGGACTTTCACCTACACCGGCAACCTGAATACCGCGCGCTTCGATCATACGGCGACGCTGCTCAACAACGGAATGGTGCTGATCGCGGGCGGCGGCGATGAATTTTTTGTGGCCAGTGCGGAGTTGTACAACCCAACCACCGGAACTTTCACTAGCACCGGCGACCTAAACACGGACCGCGCTCAGCATACGGCGACGCTGCTCAACAACGGGACGGTGCTGATTGCGGGCGGGGTGGGCGGGACCGAGGACACCGTGCTGGCCAGTGCGGAGCTGTTCTAGTGCGTCCCCGAGCTAGGGAGGGCAGGGATTCAGCCCTTGCCCTCCTCAAACACGCGCGGGCACGGGTTCCAAGGAATCTCGAAGTGCAAAACTCGCTGCAGACCAGTCAAGATTCCACGTCGCGGTAACCATCCCCTGACACCCTTTCTCCCTCTGGACTGCACCCTTTTTCCCCCATCCTGGTTTGGGATTCGTCCTCCTCGACAAATCGCAAGGCTAAGGCCTGAGTCCTTCAAGGGGCTGACCGACCAGGTTTCGCTTTGCGCCTATTCCCGAAAAGATGAAGTGATCAGACGCCAGTTCTGTGGGTGGAAACAGCGTGGAGATTGAGTTCGATTCCAACTTGCCGGGCACGCTCGGACAAGGTCGTTTTCAGCTTCTCGTAACCCCCCGCATCGAACAGATTGATCCATTGGTAGGGGCGCAATCCGCTTGGAATCTCGCAATCCTCCAGCCGGACGGGAATCAAGAACTTCGCACCATCGGGTTGCTCGAGAGCGATATCGAGCGCGTAGTGTAGCTCTTTGTGCACGAATCCCGCCTTATGGGCGAAAATCTCGGAAAGGCAGACGACAATGGCGTGGCTGCGACGCAGGGCCTCCTGAATCTCGTCGTCCCATAATGTGGCTGGAGAAATGTCACGCTCATCCAACCAGGGCTGGAAACCGTCCGAAATTAACTGTTCATAGAGCTGGCGAACCCGCGCTTTATCCTCGGAACAATGACATAGAAAGACTCTCAGACCATCGGAAGGAACGACAGGTGGCGGTGGTGGGATTACACGCTCCCAGGGCCTTACCGGCGGTTTTTGTCTGCCTAGAGCCACCGCAGCACTCACCAGCAATAGGTTCAGAAACACCACGACGCCGGTGCGGAGATAGCTCGCTGAGATCCACTCGGAAAAGGTCGGGCCTACCAGGCGACCATCGATGGTAACCATGCCCACCCCGGAAAGGGCCGCCCGGAACTCATCGGAGCCGATCAGCAGGTCGTCGATATTGATGGACGGGCGGCCATCGGTAGTACTGACCATGCGGATCACCTGCGGGGAGTCGATAGGGCTCACACGCGCACGCGAGGCCCTGAGGTTGATGGCCTCAAAGGGTTCGAATAATCCCTTCTTCCCGCCCTTCCAAATTGCGGCAGATGAACTTGGCATGAACTTGAGGCGGAGGGCGGAATCATTTTCAGCCAAGATCTGCAATGGGATACCGACAATCGGAATCCGCCCCGACCCAGCCTGCAAGAGCTTGCGGCAACCCGGTTGATTCAACTCTTCCGGGTTGTCTGGCGCCGTCTGCAGATCGACCACGAGGCGCGAACCCGCGGGCCTTAACGCGATTTCGCGATGAGCGTCGCCTCCAGGCGAGCCCTGTTGGAACAGATGAATCTCCCCCGCCTTGGGCGATTCCAAGTGGATATCGACAAACGTGCGACAAGGTGCTGCCCCCGTTTGCGGCGAATCCAGTGTTGTATAGGAGATCGTCTGTGCCTCCTTGGACTGCGCCCAAGCCTCCTGCCTGAAAAGTTGCGCCGTTTGGGCGGAGAGACGACCTCTATCGAAGACGACATCAACCACTTCGTTCTTGCCGCCCTGATGCGAAAGCAGCGGACCCTCCTGTGACACGGGGTTGCTAAGGATCAATTCCTCTTTGCCCAGCTTGGCAGCAAAGGGACTGAACTCCGCCACGCTGTGCGGCTCCGCGCGCCGGATCAACCACACGTCAACGACCAACGCGATGGTCAGCGCCAGCATGGCCATTCCGATTTGCAGTGTACGGGTCATTCCTCGACCATGACTTGCTGCACCGACCAGGCGATCACCCAATTTGCTTTATTCAGCGCCGATTCCCACGCCCGCACCTGAAGCATATGCTCACCCGGAGAGACCTTCTTCCCACTGCCACTCCACTGAAAGGTGGAAGCGGTCTCAGGTTGTACACCGTCGATGTCGTGATGATCGTCGAGTTGCGACACGAGCTGACCTTGTGCCAGCGCTACTCTCAGGAACTCTGCTCTGACACGATCGAAAAGAGTGTGGGCATGGAAGCCGTAATTCGCCACTTCCTTGTTTTTTGGGCGAATCGTATTTGGGCCGAAGGTAACTTGATCGATCGCCACGGATCCCACCGCTCGCTCTCCGGCGCCGACGCCGAACAGGCGCATATAGACGGGCGTGGAGGCGCCGGCGCCGCCCCCCACAGCGCGGATCGCATACCTTCCGGGCGTTGGCCTTTGCGGAAAATACGGCGGAAGCCGGAAGATCGCTTGTTGCTGGCGGCCTCTCCTCACAATGCGGTAATTGAAGGCGGGCAGCCCACTGGTGTCGACGGTAACCAAAAGTACGCCGCCTTCACCAAGCGAGCAATCGAAAACAACCGGCCAGTTGGCTCGCACAAATGCCGCGATGTTTAACCCGCTCATGGAGAATTGGTCCGGCATTTTCGGGCCCTCGCGCGAAAGCTTCGCCGCGGGCTTATTCCGGGCGTGCAGCCATTCGCCAAGGGTGACCAAGCTCCCGGCGGCCGCGGCGCCGGCGATCCACCCGCCCTCGCTCCCGCCGCCCGCACGAGCCGGCGGCCGACCCGGATTCGTCTCTACGGGATGCGGCCTCGGCTGCGGTTTAACTGAAGCCGGCGGCGTGTAACCGTCGCCGTCCGGTGCAACTCGAGGGGCCGGACGCGTCGGCTGGTTCGTAGTAGGGTGCTGGCTGGCGCCAGACGGCTGATCCGTGGTCTGGCCCGCGGTCAACCGGGAAATCAGGACTAAAATCATGAAGATGTAGATGCCCCTCATGCTCCTCCTTTGAGGGCCAGCGCACAACGATGGCCCGCGCGACTCAGCGTCTACTATTCCAGGGCCTTCGAAAAGTAGCCTACTTTGTCGCGGTCTCCGGCGCGCCAAGCGAAGTTGAGGCTTTGGTTCTTTTCCCCGACGCTGCCCAGCCTGCCCCAGTAGGCGGTAGGGTATTGGCCGTGTGCGGCGTCAAGCGGACCGGTGACGACAATTACCACATGCCCGTGCGGATCAGGTTGAATCTGCTCGGCTCCCTTGAGGCCGGCGATGACAAACTGGCCTGAGTCCGCCCGGACTTTGGCCGTCCGGCCATCTCCGACCGCGAGAGCGGTCCAGTCATTGCCGGCGCGCAGCTTCTCCATAATCGAGTCTGCGTTGTCGTCAGGGTTGAACGTGGTAATCCCCAGCGCTGCAGACACGGCTTTCACAAAGCCGCTGCAATCGGACTTGTGAGCCTCCCAATTGGCCTCGCAAATACTGACGACCTGCTGCGGACTCATGTGCACCCCTTTGTTACGGAGGCTGCTCGAGTGCGGCTCCAAGCGCGAGTGACCATGCCCTGTGATTGTATCCTCTCACATTAACTGTCCCGATACAACTCACGTGCTAACCGGGCAGCATTGCCAACACGGCCCGAATGTGTTCTCGCCAACTTTCGTCCGACCAGCCGCCGAAAACGTTTGTCCAGCTTGCAGACAAGTAGGTGTATGCTTTGTAACTTGGGCTGAGCCAGAATCGAAATCCTGCTTAAATTCAGCCTCGCGGCACGCAACCCTCGACTCCAAGGAGGTTGAATGCAGACTTGCCAAGCCGGTTCCCGGCGCTCCAAACGAGAATCCGGAGGTGCCCCTAGTTCTCGCTCTTCCACCCTGTCCTCGATTGCTTGTCGGCTAGTGATGCTCTTCGCCTTGACCGGGTTGTCGGCAATTTCCGAGGTCGCGGTTGAGCCGATTTTCGCCCTTCAACAATCCGTGACTGCTGGCGCTCAGGGTGCGAGTGCCGGCACGGCATCACCCCTCTTCGCGCGGGGGTACACGGTCATTCCCGAACCCCAGAAGGTGACGCTCACCGGCAAGGACTTCGAATTCTCGCCTTCCTGGCGATTGGAACTGGCCCCTGGCGTTCCGCCGGATGAGATCGCCGTCCAGAGCTTGAAGCAAGAACTGCAAGAGCGATTTCACCTGGCTTTAGCGGAAGCCAAGGGCAAGGGGGGACCTGGCCTGAAGTTGGCGATTGATCCCCAGGCGGTCGAGATTGGCGCAGCCACCGACCGGCAGAAGTCCGTGCTGGCCGAACAGGCTTACCACATCAAGCTGACGCCCTCCGGGGTGGCGATCACCGGCAATGCTGCCAGCGGCCTTTTCTATGGAGTGCAAACCTTGGTGCAGTTACTGAAGCCCCAGCAAGGGAAGGAGTGGTTACCGGAAGGGGAGATTGTGGACTGGCCGGACCTGGAGTTGCGGGCGATTTATTGGGATGACGCCCATCACCTCGAGCGCCTGGAGGCGTTGAAGGCGGCGATACGCCAGGCGGCGTTTTACAAGATCAACGGTTTTTCGATCAAGCTGGAAGGGCATTTCCAGTATCGGCATGCGGCGGCGATGGTGGAGCCCTACGCGCTGAGCCCGGCGGAGTTGCAGGAGTTGACGGACTACGCGCTACGCTACCACGTGGAGTTGATTCCCTACCTGGACGGGCCGGCGCACGATGCGTTCATCCTGAAGCATCCGGAATACGCGGGGTTGCGGGAGTACGCGGAGAGCAACTACGAGTTTTGCGCGACCAACCCGGAGACCTACAAGCTGTTTGAGGGGATGTTCGACGATCTGCTGGAGGCGACCCGAGGGAGCAAGTATTTTCTGCTGTCGACGGACGAGCCGTATTACATAGGGCTGGGGAAGAACGGGCAATGCGACGAGGTGGACCGGGCGAAGGAGTTAGGAAGTGTGGGGAAGTTGCTGGCGGAATTCGTGACCAAGACGGCGGGATACCTGCACGAGCACGGGCGGCAGGTGATTTTCTGGGGGGAGTATCCGATGGTGCCGGACGATATCGCTTCGCTGCCGAGTTACCTGATCAACGGCGAAGTCTACGGGCCGAAGTTTGATCCCGTCTTCAAAGCCCACGGCATCCGCCAGATGATATACACCTCAACGGAAGGAGAAGAGCAGCTTTTCCCTGATTATTATCCGCTGCCTTCCGAGGAGCGGCTTCATCCACGTCCTTCCGGCGAGGGCCGCGTCGAGGAGATGACGGACTCGATTTCGTTTAGCTCCCATGCTGCCCTTTCCTCCATGCAGCCGGCCTCGCCCAAGGCGGATCAGGCGGACCTCATGGGAGTCTTCGTCGCCGGATGGGGCGACCCAGGGCTGCACCCGGAGACCTTCTGGCTTGGCTATGCTACTGGACCGGCGCGCGGTTGGCACGCGGATTCGCCCGGCTCCCAGGAGTTGATGAGCACTTTCTACCCGTTGTTTTATGGACCGGGGGAAACGGACATGGGCAGGCTGTATCAACTGATGTCGCAACAGGGCCGTTTCTGGGAGGATAGCTGGGAGACCGGTCCGTCGAGCGCGCGCACTCCCATTTTTGGCAATTCCGAGGGAGTTTTCAATCCCCCGCATTTCGCGCACGATCAGCATTTGCCTCTCCTCCCCGTGCCTTCCTCTGAATTGTTTCGGCTGCCCTACGACTGGAAAGCGGAGAATCAGAAACGCCTCGACTTGGCAGGCCGTTTTCTGGCGCAGAATGATGAGCTGATCAATCTAATTAATGCGAATTTGACGACGGCGCAATTCAATCAGTACAACCTCGAGGTTTACCTCTCGATCGCGCATCTCTACCGGCAGAATTTGATCATGCTGCGCGAATTGGGGCGGATCGTTGACGCGCTGAGTGCTGCGCAGTCTTATGCCGGTCAGAACAATGCGGCACGAGCCGTGGCGGCGCTCGACCGGGCGCTCGGAATCGCTGAGAATATCCGCCAGGCACGGAATCAAGTCTTGAACGACGCTACGGCCACGTGGTACAAAACCTGGTTCCCGCGCGTCCCGGACGCCAATGGGCGGACATTTCTCGATAAGGTTGATGATGTCAAGGATCACCAACCCGTGCGCACAGTGGATATGAGTTACCTTGTGTACCGTGAATTGCTTTATCCGCTCGGTAGCTGGGCTTCCCAGGTAACCGCGATCCGGAATCAATACGCGCAGGCGCACCAATTGCCGGCGCGCGCTGAGGTGCTGAATTGGAAGGACACCTCCTCAGGGGTATCGGCGGGAAGGACTCCGGATGAGGAGGAGGACTGAGGGAGTATCCATGGATCGCAGGGAATTCATGAATAGCGTCGTGCTGGGCGCCACAGCTATGCGTATGCCCAGCCTGCTTGACGCCGCCCGCTTCAAGAGCGGCCCGGCATGGTTGGCAGAAACGCCGCTGGTCCTCTCGGGAAACCATGACAGCATCCCCATCTTCATGCGCCGGCGGGGAGGTGGGACGGTGGGGGCGGTCAAGGAGCAGTTCGAAGAAGCCCACAGTGAGGAGTTCGCGAGAAAGATCAAAGCGGCGGGAATTACCTTATGGATCACTTGGTACTACAAAGGGTTCGGGGTTGAAGCCGAAAAAGAATACATGCAGATCACCCGGGACTTCGTTCCCATCCTTAAGAAGTACGGTATTAGAGTGGGCGTCTACATCGGCAGTACGATGGCCTACGAGACGTTCCTGGTGGAGAGGCCGGATGCGCAGGACTGGATCGTGCCTGACTACCTGGGCAGACCTGTCATCTATTTCGAGCAGACCTTCCGCAAGCGGGTCTATTTCATGCACCCAGGGTACGTCGAGTACATGAAACGCATCGTGCGCAGCGCAGTGGTGGACGCTAAAGTTGACTTGATCCACTTCGACAACACCAGCTTGCAGGCCGAACCGGCCATCTTCCACCATCCGCTCGCCATCAAGGATTTCCGGCAGTACTTAAACACCAAGTACACCCCGCAGCAGCTCGAGCAGCGGCTGGGGTTCTCGAATGTGCAATACGTCGTTCCCCCAACAGTCAGCTCCCCGCCCCCCACCATCGACGATCCGCTCTTCCAGGAATGGACTGACTTTCGCTGCCATCAGCTTGAGAGCTATTACGCGATCATGGAAAAAGTCATTCGCGACGCCAATCCCGAAGCGGCGGTGGAAACGAATCCCCATTCCGGGATTTCCGGTAGAAACACCATCTGGGAGCAGGGGGTCTACTACCCGCGTCTGCTTTCCCACATGGATGCAGTCTGGAGCGAAGAAGGAGATCCGGCCGGGGTTAGCGAGGACGGCATTCTGGTGAGCCGCATCAGGTCCTTCAAGAGCGCCAGCATCCTGGGAAATACCATGTTTGTGGTGACCGGCGACTCCACTCTCCAGATGGCCGAATCCTTGGCATTCGGCCGCCAGTGTATAGGCGATACGGGTCGAGTGCCCCCGGAAACACTTCCTGCCGCACAGCAGCGGTATATCGATTTCTTTAATAAGAACTTTGATTATTACCGGGATGTACAGACCATCGCGGACGTGGCGGTGCTTTATTCATATGCGACGATGGGATTCAACAACGACCGGGCTGCCGTGAGCTTCATGCTGTTTACCCAGGCGCTGATCCAGGCCAGGGTCCCCTTCGATATTATTTTCGACGAACACTTGAAGGATCTCGCAAATTACCGCGCACTCGTGTTGGCCGACCAGGAATGCCTCGATGACAGCCAGATGAATCTGATTCGGCAATATGTGCGGCAAGGCGGCGGCTTGGTGGCGACGGAGCAGACATCTCTGTATACAGCCTGGCGGCAGCGGCGGCCCGACTTCGGGCTCCAGGATTTGTTTCAAGTCAAGACGCCACATTATGGCGGACGGCGATCGGAGGAAAACGAACTCGAGATCCCGCCGGCCAGGAGCCAGGTTGGGCGGGGGCGGGTGAGCTACGTTCCCGCCATCAAGCCTGCAATTCCGAAGCCGCCTGTGGTGCGGATGACGTCCGAATACTGGAAATTGCCCTTGGATTGGGAGAATCTCGTCGAACAGGTGCGTTGGGCAGCGGGTGGGAGATTGTCGCTCGAGGTGGAAGCGCCGGGAACAACCGCGGTGGTTGCCGAACACGCCCAGCAGGTGGGGCGAAATCGCCGCCTGATCCACCTGCTCAACTATGATTCGGCACGGGGATCCGCGGTGAACAATGTGAAGGTGGAGGTCGAGTTGCCAAGAGGGGCGCAGGCGCGGCAAGTGACACTGCTCACACCGGACAGCGAGGAAGCGGCCGTCAGAGCGTCGAGTGACGTCGAGAACGGGCGCCTTCGGTTCACCGTGCCGCTCCTGAAGGTCTACACCTTGGCTGTCGCCGATTTTGAATCTGTGTGACCCTGGTGCTGTAAAGGTCTCCGACGGGAACTTGCGAGGGCTGGAATGAACCGAAGGGAATTTGTCAAACAAGCTGGGAGCCTGCCCTTGGCCTTGAGGATGCCGTTTGATGGCAAGGGTGTCGCGGCTGCGGCCCAAACGGTGGCGGCGCGCCTCTATAGTCAACTGATGCCGGATATGCTTGTGAATTACTTCACCCAAAAGGTGAACGCACTGGCCGCGCATTGGGATGAACAGCGGGCCGAGATTCACACGCCAGAGCAATTGATGACACGGAACCGCCTGGTCCGGGAAAAGTGCATCGCGATGATTCATGGGCTGCCCCAGCGGAATCCTCTCAACCCCGTTATCGTGAAATCGTTCGAACGCGAGGGATACAAAGTAGAGAACGTCATGTTCGAGAGTCAGCCCGACTTTTGGGTTACGGGTAATCTCTACATTCCTCGGGCGGGCAGCGGTCCCTACCCGGCGATCATTTCACCCTGCGGCCATTCGTCCCTCGCGCGCGGCTACCCCGAGTATCAGTCTGCCTACGTTCACTTCGCGCGCAACGGCTTTGTGGTGCTGGCCTACGATCCAATCGGGCAGGGCGAGCGGCGGTTCTTCTGGAATCCCATGACTCACGCTGATGAACTTGGCGGGCCTGTCACCTGGAACCATTCTCTGCCGGGCCAGTTGCTTCTGCTGCTCGGCGAAGATCTTACGCATTACTTTGTGTGGGACGGGATGCAGGCCATCGATTATCTCGAGACGCGTCCGGAGGTGGATGCCAAGAAAATCGGCTGTGCCGGCCATTCCGGCGGCGGCACACTTACCAAGTTCATCGCAGCGATGGATGAGCGTGTCCAGTGTGCCGCCATCAACGAGGGCGGTACGGCGAATCGATGGCCCGTGGATTTTCCCTTGTACATTCCGATGGGCACGGGAGACACCGAACAGCACCTTTTCCCGGCTGAGATCTATGGAATCGACCACGTTGATCTCCACGTGGCCGTGGCGCCGAGGCCATTGCTCGTTACCATCGAACACTACTCGGCATCCTTCAATCGGGCGGCAGAGGCCATTCGCGAGCGTTACAAACTCCTAAGCGTTCCGGACCGATTCTCCACCGTGCCTGCGGACGATCCTCATGCCTGGACCGTGAAGCTGCGAATCGCCAATGTCGATTGGTTCTGCCGCTGGTTCTATAATCGTAAAGGTCCGGAGACCGAGGCCGCGTTCACGCCTGAACCTTGGGAGAATCTCTGGTGCACTGTGAACGGGTCGCTGAGATACTCCCAGCGGGGCCAGACGATATATTCCCTGATTTTATCAAAGCAAGCGGCTCTGCCCCCCGTGCGGAAAGCGCCTGCGGACGCAGCCGAACAAGCCTCCTACCGGAGTGAGCTCGGCAAAGAGATCGAAGAGGTCATTCGCTACCGGCGGTCAGACCAACCGCTTGCGCCCCGGCGCGAAACCACGACGCCGCGCAAGGGTTATCAAATCGAGAAGGTGGAATTCCTCTCTGAACCCGGCATTTATATTTCCGCCTGGGTTTATCAGCCCAACGCAGGCGTGAAGGACCACACGGCGATTCTGTATGTGAGTGATGTCTCTCGAGAGAGCGATCGCATGGAGTTCGGCCTGCTCGAGGAGTTGACCCTCGGCGGCCGCCGTGTGGTGGCCATCGATGTGCGCGGCGTCGGCGCAACCGAACCTCCGCATCCCGGCGATGAGCAAGGTGAATTCGGCCAGGTGGACAACGGGGAGTGCACCATGGCGTACATGGCCTGGGAAATGAATGAAGACTTGTTCGGGATGCGCGTCCTGGACGTGGTCCGCAGCATCGACTATGTCTTAAGCCGCTCGGGCGTTGACCCCACGGGTGTGCAACTGATCGGAAAAGGCACCGGAGCGCTGTGGTCGCTCTATGCGGCGGCGCTCGACGCTCGGGTCAAGGCCGTGGTGGTTCACGGAGGATTGCTCTCTTACCGCGCTCTCACCAGCGTGGATCGCTATCTCACCGAATCGAGCGTGTTCGTCCGCGACGTCCTCACCCGCTTCGATCTTCCGGAAGTCGCGGCAGCCGTGGCCGAGCGGCCGCTTACCATCATCGCGCCCCGCGGACCTATGAATCAGGAGGTCGAAATCTCAGCGGCACGCGACGCTTATCGATGGACAAGCAGGGTCTATGAGAACCTCGGGGTTCCCGATCATTTTCAGGTATGCACCGAAAGCCGGCAATTGAGTTTGGCGAATCAATACCTCAAGGCGCTCGGGTCAACGCCAAGCAATGCTTAGTGTCTTGCGTTCAACTCTTCTTTACATTTAGCGAGCCTGCCGGCTGTCATCCTGAGCGCAGCGAAGGATCCCCGCAGTTCCTTCTGCCTCAGCGGCTCAACATCAACTGCAGAGATCCTTCGCTGCGCTCTGCAGAAAGTCGGCGCGTAAGCCTTTTGGAATCAACGGCGGCTCAGACTCCCGGTCGCGCCGACTTTCTGCTCAGCAAGGGCAGCCCCGCGGCTGTCAATGCTCAGGATGACACATTGCGCGACACTATCTTGGGTAGAAGAGATACAGTTTGGAAATCCTTTCGCTTTCCCCGATGTAGATTGTGTCGTCGAGTCCCACTGCCATCGCCTGAATCACATAGGCCTGCCAGGTGTAATAAGGCCGGCGATTGACGTCCACGAAACCGAGGATTTGATAAGAGGCGGATTGCGGGTCGTAGGAAAACAAGCGCGCCATGTCGTCTTCATCCCCGCCCACGCCGTACAGCTTTCCGTTGGACGCGCGGGCCAAGCCGCTGATGTGATATTCCAGCAGCGGCTTGCCGAGATTGCTGACGGTCATGTGTTCGGGATCGAAGCGGAACAGGTATCCGTCAGAGGTGCCGCCGAAAATGAGGCCCGACGGGTCCAACAGAAAAGCGTCCACACGTGTCCAGGGCTCGCGTCCGGGGATTGCCGGCGCCTGCACCGGCAATTTCTCGAGGGCCTGTTTTTCCTGGTCGAATCTGAAGATGAAGCCATCCTCGCCCGAGGCATAAACGTTGCCCTTGAGGTCCAGCACCAGCATTCGCGAGACCATCTTCGTGGTTTCGAACTTTTCCCCTTCAGGAGCGCGGTGTGCTATGACGCCCAGATCTGCGCTGGTTCCGGTCGTCAGGGTGAACTTGAACAAGTGCGCGTTGGGGAAAGTCAGCCCATACAGGACGCCCGCCCGGCGATCGATGGCCAGCGCCAGGATACTTTCTCCTCGAACGGCCGGCCCAAGGTCAGTTACCTCGCAGGGTTCTTTGACACGCAATGGCCGCTCGTCCTCCCGGTGGGGAGTGTACTTGAGGAGATGTCCCGCCGGCGTGCTGCCGATATAGACGTCGCCCGAATCTGAGACGGCCAGCGCGCTCGTGACCGCGGTCGCGCCCGGAATGAACCCCAGAGGCTGCACGTACCCGTGCCGCGGGTTCAGCACAAACAGGTGTGAACGTTTGCCGCTGGTGGCGCCATACAGGTTGCCGTTGGGAGCCACCGTCAACGCGGTAATCGCTGATTCTCCGTCAGGGATAACGTCGATGGGCGGGTACCCGAGATCACGGGCGTCGATACGGTTTTGAGGAACGACCACGCTGTCGTAGTCAGGTGTGCGCTGGCCTTTTGCAACCGTCCCGGCCAGCAGGAGAAGCGCGCAACAGAGGAAAGTTTTTTTCATTATCGTTTGCTAACGGGGCTTCGGGTGGTAAATGACCAGGGCCAGACGGTAGGGAACGTTTCCGATTTTCCCTGCGGACTCATTCTCCTGGCCCGGCGCGTCGCGAACCTCGATGGCTCCTACGAAGTAGATGGTCCCGTCCGGGGCGGTGTCGGCGGAATTCAATCCGATGACGCGCCGGCCGTCCGCCAGGCGCATTTCGCCGCGATCCTGACTCCTCCCGCTTTCGAGGTCGTATACGATAAGGTGAGACACGCCGATGCCCTGGCTTCCCGCGTAATCGAATTCCCTGGCCGGTGGCGCGTAATACAACTTGCGATCGCGACCCAAAGCCAAGGTCAGCGTGGCGTAAGGGATGTCGCGCCGGTCGTTCATCCCTTCCACGCACAATTGCCCCAGTGGCTTGACTTCCCCGTACTGGCCCGCGTGGGGGTCGAAAGAAAACAACAAGCTGGCGCTCTCGTCGACACCGTAGAACTTCTTTTCCTGAGAATCCCAGACTACCGTGCGCCAGTGCGTTTCTGACTTATTGTAATCCCGACCCAGCGAGACCCCTTTCGGCCGGATCGGGATATGTAACGGCAGTTCCACAATCTCGTCCGCGCGCGGGTCATACTTGTAGATCTGGCCGGCGCCGAAGTTGCCATACACATTCCCTTCGTCATCGATCCCGAAGGTTCGGCAAATTGATTCAAAATTGTTGACGCGCCCCTTGTCAACGGCCTTCCCTGAGGCGACATCGTAATATACGAAGTGGCCGCGCGGGTGGGTCAGCCCATAAATGCGATTGAACTTCGGATCGTAAGCGCCGGTATTGATCCCTTCGTATCTCGGTCCGATGCCAAAATCTTCGACCTTGCCGGTTTTCGGGTCGTAGGCCATCCAGTGGGCCCCGGGATACCCTTCCTTGTTTCCCACACGCGCGTAGTTGAACCAAAGTCCGGCATGGGTGCCGAAGTAAATCCGGCCGGCCGTCCCTTCTCCGAACTTGGCGTGGATTTTGGATTGAGGCCCGATCCGCAAGTTGGCTTCGCCTGCCAGGCGGGTCAAGTTGCCCAGATCAGTGACGCGGTCGGTAGCCGGGTCATACATTACCAGGTGGCCGTCGCAGCCGTGGCAGGCGAGTCCGGCGTACACCTTGCCGTCATGGGCGACTGTCAGCGCAGCCCAGTTACCGTCCATTTCAGCCAGGCCAGGGAAGATACGATAGTCCAAGGTGACGATCTTCTCCGCGCAAAAAGCTTGAGGCGGCGTGATAAGACACAAAACGGCAAGAATCATCACAGGAGCTATCTGGCCGCATGTGAGTCTTGGATTCATCTGCTCACTCCGTTCAACTTGGGTAAGCGCCACCCGCGTAGGGCAGGGCTTGCCCTACCCGTTTCCTGGACGCGCTTCGCGCGCGTAACGAACCAGCGCACGAACGTTTGCAGGCGGTGTGTCGCGCACCACCTCGCAGCCTGCCCCTACAATATAACCCCGGCCCGCGTGTCGGTGACATTCGGCCACTGCCGCAAACACCGACGCCGGCGTGCCATTTCGTAGCTCGCGCACTGGGTCGAGATTGCCCAGCACGACCTGGCGCGTTCCCATCTTCTCACGCGCCTCGGCAATCGGCGCCATAGAATCAAGATCGATGAAGTCACAACCCAATTGGCCCATCGCCTCCAGGATCGGCCGGGTGTTTCCGCAGATGTGCAACCGCACTCGAGCGCCGGAGGCGTGAAGGCCCTCCACCATTTTCTTCTCATAGGGCCACACGAACTCCCGGTAGATTTTCGGCCCTACCAGCGAAGCCGCGGGATCCCCTATGCCGATCACATCCGCGCCGGCCTCGATCTGGGCGCGAGCGAACCGCATGCCCACCTCGAGAACGTAATCGAAGAGGTCGCGGACAAATTGGGGATCGTCGAAAAAGTCGAGCATCAATCTGTTGAGGCCGCGCAAGTCGGCCGATCCACCGCAGGGGCCTTCAATCCAGCCTTCCACGATCTTGTCGCGTCCTATGCGCTCTTTCAGCAGCGCAATGCCGCGCACGCGATCATGCATGCGGCCACCGCCGAGCGGGTCAGGAGTTCTCAGCCGCGCCAGCGTGGTCTTCTCCGCCAGCAGAGCCTGCGCTTCGACGATCGAAGGCGGCTGGTCTTCGAAGTATTGCACCACCGCGCCACAGTCCGGAGCCTCGCGAGTCTCCGCAATGGCGGAGACGTGGTCAAAATCATATTCTTCCGCGGTGCGGACCTGAGCTTCTGCCAAGACGCGGTAATCAGTCGCGTAGGCGTAGTACTTCGCGCCGATCTGATCGACCGCGAACATCATGGTGATGGGCATGACGGGAAGGCAATCCGCCAGTTGTCCATCCAGGATTGCAAAGACGCGTTCCCGGCTGTTCATAGGCTGTTCACTTTATCACTTCCGCCAGCCACCGGACCAGGCCTGCCTCCCGGCGATGAGCCGGACGACCGCGAGGCACAAGAAGTAGCGCCGAACTTCAGTTCGGCAGGTGCTGGCCTGAAGGCCAGCGCTGCGAATCATGCGTCAGAAAGTCCGGCAGAGGGGAACGCCGTCGAAACCTCAAAATCGCCGGAACAAAGCGAGAACGTTATAGAAAACAAAGGACCGGCCGCAGAGGGGGTGCGCGCATGAGGCGAGGTGCGGGCGTCCCGCCCGCCGTGGCACGGGCATTCCTTCGCTCCGCTCAGGACGGGTTCTGCCCGTGCCGATTCACGGCCAAGATGGCCGTGCCACAACGAGCGGCCAGTGCCCGCGCTTCCACGATAAAAGGCCGCTCTTCATCGGCTATTCACTGCGTCGTTCCAGCCCTACTTCACCTCGAGCGAAAAGGATATTTCCTGCTCGTGCGGGCGAATAAAGCGCCTATTATCGTCCTTCAAAACAATCGGGACCGAGAGGACACCGACCGCGTGTTCGAGCGTCGACTCCGGAGCGTCGGCGTAAGGGTTATAAGGATAGACAGGCCACACCAGCCGCGCTGTAGGATCGGCGTGTAATGTCCAGCCCTGCAAATGAACCGATCCCCCTAAGACCTCAGGAGAAACCTCGATCCGATCCGCGCCCAGCGTGAACTTCCGGCCCGTGCCGGTTTCGAGACTTTCCCCGGCTTTGAGGCAGAGTTGCAAGTTCAACCGTGCTTCCTCCGGCGACTTTCCTTTTCCCGAAATCACAAAACGCAGCGCTACGGCGTTGTTCTCGGTGACGGACGGATAGACGTCCACGAAAAAGGTATTGTACGCCAGAGAGAGCCTGTCGCCGCTGTCGGCCATCTGAAGGCGGCTGCTGAGGGGAAGGTGAAACTCCTGCCCCGCGACTTTTTCCACGAAGGTCGCAAGTTCGGGCTGGCGTTTGGAGTTTGCGCCGGTAATGATCAACCCAAGGCGGTTGTGAAAGATGCTCAAATTCGCCTGGCGATCCAAGTAGTATTGATTGGTCACAGCTTGCGTGCTGACGATCCCTGACAGGCAAACCACCCATGGCCGGGTCTTGCGGATTCCGGCGGGCACTTGCATCTGGTGGGAGTAACTGTCCAGGTCTTGAGGGATCGGCTGAGTCGGGCCTTCGTGATAATAAAGAGCGTCCTGGGCCAGGCGCCCCAGCAAGTCCATAGGAAGGTTATTCTCCGGGAAGAAACCAGTCAGAAACTCCGCGTAGCGGCGCCCATCCGCGAAGTGCGAAAAACCGAAGTGTCCCCAGGCGTCCACGTCCCAGTAACGGTTCCGATCATTGATCACTTCAACAGGCTTTCCGTCCGGGTAGGTGAAATACTTGTGGAAGTCGGTGGAGCGTCGCAGAGCACGAAGCGCCGCCTGGTCGTGGCTGTACTCCCAGTAGAGAGCCACCTGGGTCATGGTGAGATGATCGTAGCCTGTGGTCGGGCCGGAGCGTGAGTGCTCACCCCAATACCCGTCGGGCGCCTGCTCTTCCGCCGCAAAGCGGCGTAGAATCTTCGTACCCAGATCCTCCCACTCCGTGTTTCCGAACGTACGACCCGCCAGGAGCAGGAGCGCGGCGTATTGGGCGTAATGGTTGGGCGAAGTACCAATGAAGGGAGAGTTGTACCAAGGGAAGTCCACTCGTTCGGCTGCGTCGGGATAAACCAACGCGACATTCTGTAGAATGGCGCTCTTCCAGCGTGCACGCCGTTCGTCGCCAAGGTCCGCTTGCAACAGCCGGTAAGCTTCCAGCCACATGTGCGTGTCCCAATCGCTATCCAAGCGCGGAGTGAAGCGCCCCTTTTCATTCTCTTGCGCCAAGAGGTCGCCGATCCGGATGGCCAATCGGAGCATGCGCGGGTCGTGATAGTGAGAATTAGCAGGGTGCTGCTTGGCGTATAAGACCGCAGGGACGAGAATTGCAAAGGGGAAATGGTTCCATTGCCGGCGCCCTTCCTGCGTTTCCAGCGCTTGCAAGTCGGGCGCAGGCTCGGCGGCCAGGCGGTTCTCGACGAGCGTCGCTCCGGAAGCAAGCAATCGGAAATATTGCGCCGGCAACTGCGCCCCTGTCGGCCGAGCACCAAGGATGGCCAAGAGGAAGAGTGAGAGGGCTTTGATTTTCATAAGTTATTGCCTACGTGAATTTGCCACTAGAACTGCGCGCCCGTTATTCAAGGTTTTCGGGTTTCAACCCTGTCTCGAAGTAACCTTGGCGACCGCCGCGAACAAACACTGATCGTAAGCAACCAGGTGGTCCACGCGACCCACCCGGCGAATTTAGCCTAGCTCCGGCCACGAGGCAAGAGCTATGTAGGGCAAGAACCCGTGGCGTCGAAACGGAGATCGATTATACGAACAAAAAGGGGCAGAAAAGGTTAAGAAACAGCAAAGAATATCATTGACAACCCTACAGTCAAGTGCTGTAGACTCGTCCCGCAGGGTAAGGTTAACTAACAATCCCATGAGCACTTTTCCCAGCAAACCATTCGTCCGCCGGTGATGGGGAAATCGCTCGGGTTATGAGCGAGGGTGTAGTGCACTTGAAGAGGGCGGACGACGCGTCGAATTGCGAGTTTTCTCGGTTACGCTTTGCGTTGTGGGATGTCGGGTCGCGTTTGGGTTAAACCACGGGAAGAAAGGACGGTGGAAAGGAGCTATGAAGAACCATACCAGCAGAGTCAACTACGGTAATTCAGGCCCTGAGCCCGCGAGAGTGGCTGGGTTGTTGGGCTTGTTGTTAGTGATACTCCTGTCCTTAGTTCCGCCCCTGATCGGCCAGACGGGTCAGGGGACTCTCACCGGGACTGTGGCCGACACGAGCCACGCCATCGTGCCGGGGGCCAGTGTCGTGCTGACAAATGTCGATACCGGCGTCAGCGTCAAAACAGTGAGCTCCGAAGTGGGAGTTTACTACTTCGGAGCAGTTCCTATCGGCCACTACAAGGTTGTCGTCACTAAGGAAGGATTCAAGCAGTGGGAAGGCACGTTCACCTTGGAAGTGGGTCAGAATGCGGTTGTTGACCCCGTACTTTCTGTGGGGAGCACTTCAACCGTCGTCGAAGTCACCGGAGCTGCCGTTCCCATTGAGACGACCAACGGCGCGGTAGCGGACGTGAAAGAATCCAACCAAATCCGCGATCTGCCGCTTGACGGCCGCCAAGTCGGCCAGCTTTTCAACCTGACCGCGGGGGTAGAAAGCGGCTCGGGGGGCGCCCGTGTGAACGGCATGAAGGTCGGCTCCCTGGATATCAACATGGATGGCGTGACCATGGTAGACCGCTTCGGCGGCGGCATGGTTCGGGTGCAGCCCGGTATCGAAACCATTCAGGAATTTCGCATTGAAACCGTAGGATCGGAGGCAAGATTTGACCAGCCGGCTACGGTCATCATGGCCACGCGTAGCGGCACCAACCAACTGCACGGCGGCGGGTACGAATACCTTCGCGACAATACAGTGCTTGGTGCTACACGCTTGCGGACTGATCCGATCGGCTCGGGCTTCGTGCTTCCCGAACTCATTCGCAACGAGTTCGGGGGTTATCTGGGCGGGCCCATTTACATCCCTCACCTTTACGACGGAAAGAACAAATCGTTTTGGTTTTTCGACTATGAAGGCTTGCGCAGTCGCACGCGCGGCAACGTGCAACAGCCTTGGGTGCCAACCGCCGCCATGTGGGGCGGCGACTTGAGCAACGCCGTTGACGTCAATAATCCCTGCTCGGGTCCAACCTGTCCTCAGGGGTATGCGCCGCTCACCATTTACGACCCGACAAGCACGAATCCCACAACCTTTCAGCGCACGCCGTTCCCGAACAATCAAATTCCCGGGCCGTACAGCCCCACAGCCCAGGCGTTGGAGTCACTGACCGAGCGTCCCTGCTGCGGTGCGTTCGCCCTCAACAACCCTTATATTGCGCCGAATGTCACCAACACGTATCCCTCAATTCAGACCCTTAACAACTACACGGCCAAGTGGGACGAAAACATTTCCGATAAGGACCGGCTCTCCGTGCGCTATACACGTGGTGTAAGCACTGCCGCCCAGGAGGGGGGTTACTACGCCAACCCCGTCAACCCCACGTCGGGCATGGGAAGCAGCGCCGACAACTACTTCAACACCAATGTGGGGGTGAATTATAACCGGACCATCTCGCCCAATTGGCTGAATGAACTCCTGATCGGTGTTCTCCGCGAGCCCAACCACTACGGAACCCTGGCTGATTTCACCGATTGGAGCGCCAAGCTGGACACACCAAACCCCTTCGGGGTAACCGGATGGCCTACCCTTTATACCGAGGAATCGTCCTTGGGCTCCGCCGCCTACTTTGGATGGGACTCCGATAACAACCACCTGCAACACCTCACCAGCGAGACGATTGAGGACAACGTGACGTGGACCCACGGCAAGCACACTGTCCAGTTCGGGTTCCGTGGGCGGAAGGAACAGAACAACGTTGCGGAATTGCAACAGGCCCAGGGCTCACACAACTGGGGCCCCTCTTACACCACGGACTGGTCGCCGTCAGCCTTCAACGCCGCACCGGATACGGGCAGCGGATTTGCCGAACTCCTGCTGGGCCTCCCCAACTACCTTTCAAACCAGTACAACCGGGGATATTTCTATTTCCGGCAAACCGAAATAGCCACGTATTTTTCCGACAAGATAAAAGTCAGCCCACGCCTGACTCTAAGCCTGGGGCTGCGTTGGGACAAATGGACGCCCTATACGGAGGCCCGGAATAGGATTACGGTGCCTTACGATCCCGAACAGTTATTCGAGGTTATCACCCCTGGCAACGTCAACATGAACTCGCTTGGGACGCCGTCCGCCGTGCTCTCGTCATGGTCGAACCTGGGGCTGAAATATGCGACGGCGAGTTCTGTCGGATATCCTTCGAATCTGTTTCGCTCTGTCAATCATGATTTCGCCCCGCGCCTGGGCGTCGCCTACCAGATCAGCCCCAAGACGGTGATCCGCGGCGCGTACGGCATCTATTACGTCGCCATGCCGCTTTCCCTGATCCTGCAATCCACGCGCACCAACCCACCGTTGAATCTCCGCTTCCAGAATAACCCCTACCTGAACCCCAACGTTCCTGGGGGCGCAAACGGCCCGTATTTCAATTTGTACCCCCTAATCGTCGCGCCCGCGCCCAGCGATTACTTGCCGCCCGCCACCGTCGATATCACCAAGCCTCAGAACACCCTGCAACTCTATGGCAACGGCGCAACTTACTGGGATGGGCCCAACTGGAACGACGAACGCCAGCAGACCTGGAACATCACGGTTGAGCACGAACTTCCCGGCCACATCGGCACGAGGCTCAGCTATATCGGAACGTATGGCGGGAACCTGGAGCAACAGTTCGGCATCGACGATCAAGAGCCGTATTACAGCTATGCGCTCCGCACGGGCATGGTGCCACCCAGCAATTCCTATCTCTTGCGCCCGGTGCCGGAGTGGTCGCTATATGGACTTAACCACACGGGCTATTCTCGCGACCATTCGTTGCAAGCTGAAGCGCACCGGACGTTTGCCAATGGGCTCGGTTTCCAGGCTTTCTATACGTTCGTCCGAGCCTTGACTACCACCGACCCAGGTGGCTTTGCCGATGGAAACACGACGGTCAACGGCGGCGGGGGGACCGGGAGTCTCGGCGGCAGCGGCGGGGCCACCGTTCCTGAAAACATCGAATTGTTAGGCGAGCCCAGTCTCAGTTACGCGCAGCGCCTCAAGCTCGTCTACTTCAACAACACGACCATTCCGCCCCATCGGTTCACCTTCGACGCTATCTACGACCTGCCCTTTGGGACAGGCAAACACTTTGCCGGCCAAGTGCCAAAATCTCTCAACTACCTCATCGGAGGCTGGCAGTTGGCTACCATCGGCACATGGAATAGCGGGCCATGGATGGGCGTAAGCACCAGTCTTGTGCAAACAGGTCCGGTTCGCATTGCTGCCGGCAAACGGGCTACCTTCGATATCCCCGGCAGTTCGTTCCGTTACCGGCAGTGGTTCGCCGGGAACTTCAACCCTTCGAACGCGACGAACGTCTCGGGCACGCTCGCTGGAGCAGCCGTGCGGCCAGCCGGACCGGATTGCACTGGGGCGTACGACGGCAAGCTTGCTGTGACCCTGATGGATGGGACCTGTTACGATGCTCCCTTCAGCGGTTTCTATAACCCCAATCCACGCGACAACATCATCGGACCGGGCGCGTGGAACGACGACCTCTCCCTCTACAAACACTTCAAATTCGGGGAGAGGTTCGACATGCGCTTTTCCGCGGATGCCTTCAACGCCTTCAACCACCCGAACGACGTGGCGCCCAACATCAGCACGGGGTTGCAGAACTTGGGGCAGCAAGCAAACAGTTCCCGCGTTATCCAACTCTCTTTGCGCGTGGAATTCTAACCTTGATTGCCCAACTGGCCGGAGGTCGCACCACTTGGCGCGACCTCCGGCCAGCCTTGTCCTTCCTGCTCCGTGGCGCTCAGATGCCCTCCCGCGCAACGCAACAGGAGGCTCACCACAGAGGACACAGAGTTCACAGAGAAGAGGGGGAGTATTCTTCTCTGTGAACTCTGTGTCCTCTGCGGTGAAGCTTCTCTTTGCCGCTGGCGAAGACTATGATGACCGTGACCACAGAGAAAAAACTGGCCGAAAAGGATTTGGCAGGACGGCCACTGAAGGAGTTTACTTCATAATGGCACGAGGACTCTTGGCATTTGGCGTCACTCTGTGTCTCTGTGACTCTGTGGTGAATCTTTGCGCCGGCCAAGCGAGCGCGCCGGTCGAGGGCCAGCTTGCGGAGGGAATAAAGCTCCTGAGTGCGGGGAGTCTTGTCGAAGCGGTCAAGGCTCTCAATGCCGCCAAGCAGAGCGCGCCGCAGGACGCCCGTCCTTACTTTTACTGTGGCATGGCTGTGGCTCAGGCAGGCAAAATTCGAGACGCCGCCGCGGAACTTGCCGAAGCCGTTCACCTGGCGCCGGACCGCGCCGATTTCCGCGCCCAATTCAAGAAGCTGAACTGACGCGAAGCGGCTGCGCCAATTCGACTTGCGGCAAGGCTTCGAAGGTCTGACAAAATCGATCCCTTGTCATCCTGGGCGAAGGATTACGAAATCTTCGCCCACGATGACAGCCTGATGCTTCTCGGGATTTATGGGAGGATCTATGGAAGGCAAGCCATTGTCTTCGCGACGTTCGTTCTTGCGCGCAGCACTGACAGCACCTGTGGCGAGCGCCATGATGGGGAGCCATTCGCCGCTCCGCGGGCAGGCGAGGCCAGCTGCGGGTGTGACTTCGGTGGTGGCGCGTGTCGCGCTTGATCGCGAGCTATATAATTGTCACGCCGTCCTGAACGGGCACGTGCAATTCGATCTTGCGGCTCCCGGCCCTGTATTCGTCCGCTGGCTCGATAGCTTCGGCCGTATCGTTCGAGAAACCGAGTTGCCAGCATCGCGTTCCGGCGTGGCGCCCCAGAGCTTCTCGTTCGACCTGGACGCGGGCTTCACTTACCGCAACTGGATTCGAATTTGGGTGAATGATGTCGAGCAAGCCGAAGGAGCAAGCTTCCTACTTTCTCCACCACCCAAGCCTTGGGATGATTTCCACGCAATCAGTTGGGCTAACTATCCGGACGGGTTTTACGATCTGCTGCGACAAGCGGGCGTGGATGCGACGATCGCGTATCGCGAAAGCGGCGATTCCGCCCTCGACAACAATTTTAATTTCTATGTCGAGCAGATGGCGTGGGAAGTATTTGCGATCTACCACAAGGACCAGCCCCTCTGGAGGGGCCTGCTGAACCAGATCGCGCTCGATCGCAACAACATGGACCTTTGGATCCGCCAACCCTGCGTGAACGATCCGAAGACAGACGAATACGTGCGAGAACGCCTCACCCGGTTCGTGCGCTTACATCGCGATTTCCGGCCTCTCTTTTACAACATCGCCGACGAACTCGGCGAGGGCGATCAAATTCGGCCGAACGACTTCTGCCACTCGACTTTCTGCACGAACAAATTCGCAGAGCATCTGCGGAAAATGTACCGCACTCCCGCCGGCGTCGCGCATGAGTGGGGAGTGACGGAAGAGACCCGCTGGGACGACGTGAGCCTCCGCAACGGTTCAACCTGGGCAAAAAGCAACCTGATGATCAATCGGACCACCACCGACCAGGCTTTCGACGCTGTTGCCATCGCGGCTCTGCAAGCCAAATATGGGGGCCTAGCAGGGCTCAACAAGGAGTGGGGCTCGAATTTCCCCGCCCCCAGTTCGGGAGGAGCCGGCCGCGAACAGTGGGAACCCCTGCGTGCTCTCCTTAGTGAGACACGTTCGGTTCCGGAGCTGACCGAAAAAGCCCTGAGCGAGAGATTGGGCCCCATCGAGCAAGCCAACGCGCGCTGGGGGAGCCACACCACGTGGGCTGCCGAGCAGCGCCCCACGGGCTTCAAGTCCTGGTCTGAAGTCGCTGCCCTCCTCAATCGCTTTTACCATGAGTTGTCGCAAGTCCGCTCCACGGAAGGTTGGAACGTTTCGCCGTGGTGCGACTTTCGCAACTTCATGGACGAAACGTTTGCAGAGGCGGTAGGCCGGGCGCGCCAGGTCTGCAAAGAAGAAGACCCGCAGGCGTGCTGCGCTACCGAAGGCGGACAGGTTCCATTTGCATTCGGGTGGTATAACTATGAGAATGTTGTTAAAGTGGTGGATGTTATTGAGCCTTATAATGGCGGCAATAATGTGGAAATCATCCGCTCCCTGAATCCCGAGGTCATTATGATTTCCACCCACGGCTTCGAGCATAAGCCGGGGACGCCGCTGACGGAAGCAGACCGCCTTTTTCAAAAGCGCGCCCCTCAGCCCATCTGGTGGGGACTGTTCCACGGCCACCGCGGCTCGATTATCTGGGATGATAACCTGCCGGAGTACCGGTTCGTGGATGAAGAGACTCGCCAGCTTACCCCCGCGGCCGAGACTTTTGCCGGCACTTTCCAGGAACTGCACCGGGGGGTCGCCAAGCTCATCATCAACAGCCGGCGGCTGCACGACGGCATCGCCATTCATTATTCGCAACCCTCCATGCAGGTACATTGGCTGCTGGACAATGTCGAGAATGCACGGCGATGGATGTTGCACAGTGGCGGTGATCGCCACAGCCATTTCACTGGCGTGCGCAACGCTTGGACCAAATTGATTGAAGATCTCGGCCTGCAATATGATTTCGTGGGCGGCAGGCAGATCGAGGCAGGAAAACTCACTCTCGACGAATACCGGGCGCTCGTCCTGCCGCAGTCGCTGGCCGCGAGTGCGCGCGAAGTCGAGCAGATCAGGCAATTCGTTCGCTCTGGCGGGTTGGTGGTGGCTGACTACCGTACGGCGACCATGGACGAGCACGGCTGCGATCTGGGGCGTGGGCAGTTGGACGAGGTATTCGGCATTACACATGTCAAAGGCCAGACCAAGGGATCCGCCGTGTCGGGCGTCGAGGACTACGAATCAGTGCGCTTGCGGGGTAAGAAGCTGGACCTCATGATCGGCGACGAAACACTCGCCGTAGCGGCCGGTAAGCCGCTTGCCCAAAGCGGCCGCGTGCCACTCATTGTGGTCAATGATTTTGGCCAGGGCAAAGCCGTCTTTTTGAATGTGGAAGTCGCCCGTTATCCTTACGACCGGCTGGTTGCCAGCTCGACGACGAGCTTGCTGGAAGTCCTCGATCAGGTGTTCGGCTTGGCGCGAATCGAACGGCAGATTCGTGTTCTCGACGGATCCGGAAATCGCCTTCCCGGTGTGGAGGTCGTCCGCTTTGCGAATGGCGAGTACGAGCATGTGGCCGTCTTTCGCAATCCCCAATTTGACGATGGGGGCTGGGGCGACTTGCCGACGAATCAGGAGCGCGGCTGGGCCGGATCGATTGATAATTCGTTGCTTGAGAAGGACGCCCAGGTCAATATCTCTTGGCCGGCTGCCATCTCGACTTACGATGTCCGCGGCAAGCGCGACCTGGGGGCCACTGACAAAGTCCAAATGACTCTCGAGCCCTGGAGTCCCCTGATCTTCACCCGGGCTCCCCAGCCCATTCCGCCCCTGCGCGTGGAAACGCCTTCTGAGCTTAAGCCGGGCATCCCGCTCGTCATCACGCTTCGGAGCGAGGCGCCCTTGCCCGGAGGGGTTTTTCGAGTTGTTCGCCTGGAGTTTATGACACCCGAGGGACGACCCTACGAACTCTATGCGCGAAACGTACGGCTTGAATCCACTCCTCATTTGGAGCATTTCAATCTGGCATACAATGACCCCAAGGGGCCCTGGAAGGTGAACGCGTACGACCTTATGACTGGCGGCGCGACGGAAGCGACGTTCAGGTTAGCGCCGTGAGACATCGAGCCGCTGTCAGGTAGAGTGGTCATGGGCCCGCGGCCCGGCCGTGCAAATGAAAATCGGAATTAGTCACCTCCGCGCCAGCGGGAGTCCGTGGTTGGTTCGGCAATTAATGGAATCCCGCTTGCCCGAGAACGACGAGACTTGCGTGGGAGCGCTCATGCGCCTGGTGCCCGCCTCTAGAAATGGCCTGGGAAGCGGGAACGCCCTGGGAAGTGCTTCCTTGCAGTGCAGCCTCGCATTGCTCGGGATATTCGTGCTGGCGACGGTGTCGCAAGCTGCGAGCCCCAACGTGGTCTTGATCACAATTGATACCGTTCGGGCGGACCGAGTGGGCTGTTATGGTTATCAGCCGGCTCGCACCCCCAACCTGGATGCCCTGGCGCGGGAAGGAGTGCTGTTTCGAACCGTTGTCGCTTCTGTGCCGTTGACCCTGCCCTCTCACTGCTCGATCATGACGGGCACTTACCCGACTGTCCACGGTGTTCGCGACAACCTGGGCTACACGTTAGGGGAATCCCCACCCACACTGGCCACCATCCTGAAACAGCGCGGTTATTCGACCGCGGCGTTTGTGGGCGCCGACGTCTTGGACCCTGCGCGAGGGTTGAACCGGGGCTTCGACACGTATTCCTGCCCACTGCGCAGGAAGATGGGCCGGGACAATCCAATTGTGTTTAACCTGGTTGAACTGCAACGCCGCGCAGAGGATGTCGTCGCGGACGCCCTCGGCTGGCTGTCCGCCCAACCCAACCCCGCAACCAAACCGTTTTTCGCCTGGATTCATTTGTACGATCCGCACCTGCCGTACGATCCCCCGGCGCGGTTTCGAGCACTGCTTCGGGATCCTTACGACGGAGAGATTGCCTACGCCGATTATGCACTCGGCAAGGTTTTCCAGTTTCTGAGGGATCACCACGTTTATAACTCCACCCTAATCGTCGTGGCGTCTGACCATGGCGAAAGTTTTGGGGAGCATGGCGAATACGCGCACGGGTATTTCATTTACGACACGACCTTGCTCGTCCCCTTCATCGTTAAGCCGCCGTCCGATGCCGGCATCGCGGCCCATCGCTGCGAGACTCCCGTCAGAACCATTGACATCGCACCCACCGTGCTCCAGTTTCTCGAGATTGCCACGCCGCCCAGCATGCAAGGCGTCGGCCTGCGATCCCTGCTCCTCGGCAAGACGGCGGGCTCAACCACCGGAGCGACCTATTGCGAAACCTTCTACCCGAATGAATTCGGCTGGAGTGCCCTGCGGGCGCTACGCAGCGAGCAGTACAAATACATCGAGGCTCCGAAGCCCGAACTCTACGACCTCGCGCGAGACCCCCAGGAAAATCACAACCTTTACCAAACCAAGCCAGCCGTGGCCCTCGACCTCAAGGCCAAACTCAATAATCTTCTGACCAGAATTACACCCAAGGAACCTCTCCGGCGGTCGGCGTTGTCGCCCTCGGACTTGCAGGCCCTAGCCTCGCTCGGATATGTGGCAACCTCAACTCCGATCGCGTCTGGCACACCTGGAAATCCGCTGCCTGACCCCAAAGACGAACTACAGACGTACAAAACGCTTTCCTCGGCCACCCAGATGGCCGCCGAGGGCAAGTGCGACCGAGCCCTGCCGCTCCTCACTCGTCTGGCGCACGAGCAGCCCGGCGTATACCTTGGCCAGCTCACTCTCGCCAAGTGCGAACTCGCTTCCGGCAATTACAGCGCCGCGGAATCTGCTCTGGATTCTGCGATTCACGCGAGTCCGGGCCAACTGGACGCGGTATTTTATAAAGGGATATGCCTGTTTCAGGAAAACCGATTCAAAGAAGCATTGCCCCGCTTGCAACTGGTTGAGAGAGCTCTGCCCGACGAACCCTACGTTCACTTTTATCTTGGCTCGATCTACGAGAGGGAGGGGGCGGCTGGGCCGGCGCTGGAAGAATTCCAAAAGTGCGCCACTCTGGATCCCAATTTCGAAGTCGCCGTGTATAAAGTCGGCTACTTGTTGGCGAAGGGCGGCAAGTTCAGGGAGGCGATTGTCGCATTCAGGAAGGTGGCGGAGATGGATCCCGGCAATGCCTCCGCGCACTTCAATCTTGCGCTGGCTTACGTGAAATCCGGGAACGAGAGCGCAGCCCGGCCGGAATTCGAAACCGCGTGTAAGCTCGATGCCTCAAAGTGCCTTCCCCGCGGTCAGCAATAGAAAAGCGGAACCTGTTTCCCTGCGGGGAACTCGTGACGACTAAGGCGGATTTAGGATGCGTTGGCTAGCGATTCTCCTCACGCTTATCGTCCAGGGAACGGCAGACGTTGCTCGCCGGCCCTTTCTCGACTCGACGTACATGTCGAAGGTCTTCGGCGAAGAGCGCCATTACCGCATCTTCCTGCCGCCCGACTACGCCTCGAGCAACCAAGCTTATCCTGTCATATACTACTTTCACGGCCACAGCGACCGTTACACACTTGAAAAATACGACGACGGCAAAGATACCGTCCCCAAGATCGCCGCGTTTGTGGCGGCGCATCCCGTAATTGTCGTTGCCGTAGACGGCTATGTGGCCCGGGACTATCAAGGCTTCTACGGCGGCACGCCTTGGGACATCATGAGGGATGGCGGGGATTACGATTTTGGCCCCTACTTCCTAGAACTGGTCTCGCACATTGACAGCACCTACCGCACTCTTACCTCCCGCCGCTCTCGCGCAACTTCCGGCCTGAGCATGGGCGGTTTCATGAGCCTTTACCTGAGCGCGCGATATCCCGACTTGATCGGGAGCGCCTCGGCATTTAACCCCGGCCCCGAGTTTTATGTCGGTGATAAGGGCCGGCGCGTATTGTGGCGGCCGAAAGATCACGTGACGAACCACACGCGGACCATGGTGCGCCTGGTGTGCGCCAGCGGGGACTACATCCGTCAGTATCATGAGGAAACTCGCGCTGCCTACGCGCGGGCTGACGATGTTGAATTTGAGTACCGGCAGGACGAGTACCATCGGCATTGGGCCACTTCGATCGCCGAGACCTTCGAATTTCACCTGCGCGCCTTTGCCAACTCCACTCTCGATGATATTCCCGAAACGTGGGATCACGCCGACGCCTACCCCGCTTTCAATGCCTGGGGCTATCTCGTGAAGTCCTCCGGAGAGAGCGAGGGGTTAACCTACCTGGAAGATGTCTGCCAGGGTGGACTGCGCGTGACCACGCGGAAATGGGCTCCGGATGGACCGCCGATACCCAGCCGGCGCATAACGGTTGTCACCGCCCCGCTCTACGAGCCGTCTGCTTCCTATCAGCTCTTAGATCGGAATTTCTCGACCGGAGCCACGTCAAAGCAAATTTTGCAGGCAGCTTCCGATGGCCGCCTGTCCATCGCCACAGACGGCGCTGGCCACCAGTTCAGCTTTCACGGGCCCGGGGCGAACGACCAAGCTCCCCTTGCGCTCCCTTTCACCACAGGTTATAAGTTGAAGCTTCCGCCGGATCGCGAGCTGACTTTGCCGATTGGAATTTACAATCCTCGCAATACAGCAATGACCGATGTAAAGGCAACGCTCTCGAGCGAGTACCCCACGGTCCAATTCCTGGCCGGCGAGGTGACCATCCCCAGGATCGAACCCGGGACTTCCGTTGACATCCGGGATCACATGCGTGTGCGCTTTACCGCCGGCGAGGGTTATTTCGCTCTAACGCGGCTCAAGTTGGATTTGGCGTACGACGGGTGGCACACCGTCTCGAAGAACCTCGATGTGCTGGTCATTCCTGAGAACGTTCCGCCGGCGCTCGAGGTCGCCATCCTCGACGGGCGTACGGCTACGTTCAAGGTCTTTCGCCAGAAGGGCAATCAAGGCGGAGGGGAGTCGGTATCCCGGACTCTCCAGGAAGGAAAAGGCAATGGGAACGGCGTGCTGGAACCCGGTGAGGACGCAACGCTCTGGGTCCATCTGCGCCAAGGAATGGATCCCTTTGATAAGCACAACTGGTACCGCGCAAGAGTCTATTCGGACTCGCCTTGGGTCACGGAAGTGTATCGACTCGAGGAGCAGAAAGGGCTCGAGTGGACAAGTGCCAGGGAACTTACCAGTGTCATCCGCCTTTCACCCGAAACGCCCCACGGCACGCGGATCCCCCTGCTTCTCGACAATGAATCATGGAGCTTTGCTTGGACGCCCGACGTCCGGTACGGAGAGGAAAGACTCTATCAGGCTTTTCAGCTCCACACCCATCACTTGCACCGGTATGAACTGGTTGTTCCTTGAGCCCGGGAAGCAGCGCGGTCGTCATAGCGTCACTGTCGCAGGCCCTTCAACATTCCAGCCTGGAGCCAAGCGAGGCCCTGGCGAGCGTACAGATAGGATTGGTCAATTTCGAGCGCTTTGGCGAAATTCTCACGCGCCAAAGCATCATCTCCCCGCATGGCGGCATATATCCCTGCCAAGTCGTAGGCCTGAAGGCGAAGATTGACCGCGTTGTCGGTCTTCCGCTGCTCATTTACGGTCGCGAATTCCTTGAACCAGTCTTCGGCTTTCTGCGCCTGGCCTATCTTGCAAAGGCCGATGGCGCGGAACAAACCTTCCCCTTCGATGGCGTCATCCAGGGTCTTGGCAGCCGCTTGCCATGCGGCAATCGCCGCGGCGGAATCGCCCGCTGCCTGATGCACCAGAGCCTCGTACATTAACAGCCGCGAACTCTTGACGGCAGCGAAGTCATCCACACCCAGGGTCGAAGGAGGCCGCGCAGCCGACTTCAAGTCCGACAGCGCTTCGGAGAACTGGGATTTCCCGGCCGCCTGGAGCGCCAGCGTCAACCGAATCCCGCGGTAGAGGTGGAGGAGCGAATAGGAGAGGTGAGTAGCTTGGAACTTGTGCGCGTCAATAATTTCCAAGGCTCGCGCGTAGTTTCCCATCTGCGCCTCCAGCGAGGCCAATTTCTGCACCACTTGATCACTGTTGGGCTGAAGTTGCAAGGCCTTCCTGAATGCTTCTCTCGCCTGCTCCGTATGGCCCAGGCGGGCATTCACGTTGGCCACCAGAAGCGTAGTAGCCAGATGGTCAGGGCGGGCCTCGGAGGCGCGAGTCAAAAGGCCAAGCCCTTCCTCTTGCTTCCCTGCTACTAACGTGGCGATGCCCAGATTCCGCAGAGCCGAGAAATTACGCGGATCGACTTGTACGGCCGCACGCCACAGTTCGGTGGCATCCCCTCGCCGGTCCCGGCTATAAAGCAGGTCTCCCAGCAGGACTCGGGCATTGGCGTCTTTGGGCTCAACCTCTATCGCCGCCGTCAGAATTTTGACGTCTTCCGCGCGAAAAGGAAAGATCTCGAGCCGCTGGTCCTCCTGCCGCGCCTGCTCGAGAAACTTCCGGGCAGCCTGCTGGTCACCGAGTTGCCCTGCGGCGTAAGCTCTGTAATAGAGGAGTAATGGGTAGGGAAGCTTTCCATCCTTCATGGTAATCTCCAGACCATGCGCTAGAATCTGTGAAGCCTCCCGCCAGGCCGAAAGCCGGAAATAGTCGGTTGCCAGCTCCAGGTACCCTTGCGGATGATGAGCGCAAGCCCGGTCTAGCGCATCCAGATCTTCCGAGGGCTTCTGCTCGGAAACATCAGATTGAAACCACCGCTCGGCCTCCGCCAAGGCGTTTGTCGGGTCGAGCGCCAGGATCGCATTCGTTTCGTTCTGTGCTTCCGACAGGAGTTCTTCTTTGCGTAGCAGGTAAGCGTACGCCTCCCGGACAGATACATCCTCGGGAGTGAGTGCGGCGGCCGCCTCGAGCTTCAGCAGCGCGTCGCCCGCGTTGCCTCCGCTGAGGTCAAGCAAGCCCAAAACGTAGTCACGCCGTTCGAACTTGTCTGAAGAAGGAAGTATTCGATAATAATGGCGTTGGGCATCTAAGTGTCGGCCCGATTCAGCCGCAATGATGCCGAGGAAGTAATGAGCGTCGCCGTTGGTGGGATCACGCTCCAGAACCTTCTCGAAATGTTGAGCGGCATCATGCCACTCGAAACGATCCAGCGCTAATAAGCCCAAGCGGAGGTGCGCTAAAGAAAAAAGCGGGTCCTTGGCGAGCGCTGCGTTGTAAGCTCTCTCCGCGTCGTCGATCTGCCCGAATTTCTCGTGTCCCAGTCCGAGCTGATAAGCTTCCTCGGCCGCCAATGTCTCCAACGGTCCGAACTTCCTGGGAATCGAGTCGCTGGCGTAGGACGCATCGGGATGCGACCCGTCGGGATAGAATTTCTGGTCGAGGAGAACACCTCCCTCTTTGGAAACAATCTTCAGTTCGAGTATTTTGCCCGAGGTCTCCCGCCCCAGGGGAACGTCAGTTTGAAAAGACTTACCAAGGGTAAGATCCTTAGTCTCGCTCCATATCTCTCGACCTCCACAGTAAAGTTCGTGAACGGTTCCGGGAAAATCGCCGGTCGGTGTCACGGCGAGTTTGACGATGCCGGGGCGCTGCGCGGGGATATCAAAGTGAACGGCCACATCGCGCGTCGCGGTGGTCAACCCGCCCATCTTGCCTGCGCCAAACCAGTATTCGGTCCAGCCATCCGTCTTTCCGGGATCAATGAACTCATAATTGCCATCCCAGATGAAACGGCCGCTCTGGGTTTCCATGTAAATGCCGTCGCGATCGGTGTAGTTCTCAGCTTGACGAAAAGCTGTCAGGCCGGATCCAAACGTCCAAGTTTTCTCGCCGCGTGCCAGCAGCCGGTTAGTGAAGCAGATCGTCCCGTAGTCGGCCTTGTAATCGTAGATAGACATGAAATTGTCGTAAATATCGAGGCCGAACACTCCCAGCATATTGATGTTGTTTTTGTTCCAGCTCAGGTCCGTTCCATCAATGACAGGCCATGTGCTCAAAGCCGAGCTGACGTGGCCGATGGTTTTGGTCATAGGATAAATGAACCTGCTGCCCTCCGAGGCAGCCACGCCGGCATTCGTCCAGATTAAGTAGCGGTTGGGCAGCAGGTTCTTGTTGTACAAGCGAGTGGTGAGCTCAAGGTAAGCTTTGCCGGGCCGCAGCGTCACCTCAAGAAACATCTTGTCGCGAAAGAAGTGATCTATGTGCGACAGCACGATGGTGGCGCTGCCATCGGAATGGCGCACCAGTGCCCATGGCCAGGGCTCCCCGGGCCAGGTGATCATGTGAGTGTCATAGGGGCCGTAGAGCTCGAGATTGCCCACCGGCCAGGCGTTACGCGCATTGTAGCGGCCGGGCTTGATTACCGTGGGGTGATAGAAAAGCTCGCGATCGGCTACCTTATCGTGCGCCGACCAGATTCGGCCTCCCAGTTCCGGAAGAAACTCTAATCGCAAATACTCGTTTTCAAGCACCAGCGAGTCATATTCGACGGCGACAGGTTTCTCAGACCGTGATTCCCAATCCAGAGCGGTGTACGGATAGAAGCCAACGTTTTCGATTGAAGTGAAGAGCGGGGCCACGGATTCGGAGTAGCTGTAGGTATAGGTTGGCCATACCCGCTTGCCATGCATGAACTTGACGGGCTCCTGGCCCTGCGCAGTGCCCGCAAGCAGAAATAGCAAAAAGTTGAACGCCAAAAAAGAAAATAGCGTCCGTCGTCCGTTGTCCGTGGTCCGTCGTTCGATCCTCGCAAGGTGGTGCCGAGGCCACATTTGCAACGGACAACGGACTACTGACGACGGACCACTAGCTCTCGTTAACATCTGCTGCTCCTTGCTTTATGCGAGTCACTCCCGCGAACCCGGGAAACTATTATCGAATTTCGATTTACACACCGCACCATCTGCAAACAAAGATCAAAAGCGTCTGCGCCGCCCTGACCACCGAATCAATTTCCAGGTATTCATCCGCCGCGTGTGTGTTCCCCCCTCGGGCTCCCCAAAGCACAGCGGGAATTCCGAAGGCTTGGTGAAAAACGTACATATCGCATGGCCCTTCAATTCCCACAATGGGCGGTTCATTTCCGAGGACCTGCGTGGCGCAGTCCGCCAGTTCGCGCACGAGCGGTTCAGACTTGAGGATGAAAGAGCCCGGCAACCATCTTAACGGGAATTCGACCTGCGGCCGAACCGGGAAAAGCTGCGGCGCCGCGGCCACCACTGAATCCAGCCATGCGAAGAATTCTCCTTCAATGTCCTCTTGCTTCTCTCCGGGCATCATTTGCCAATAAACTTCCACCAGGCAGGTCTCCGGAATCGTGATCGGCTCCTTCGTGCCCCAAGGGCCGGTGAAAACTTTCGTGACAGAAACGGGTACCGGGTCGGCTGAGCCCGCGTACAACTCGTGCACGGCTGCTCTGACGCGCCTCTGCTCGGCAAAGCTGTCCAGATGGTGCAATAAGTGGTGCAACTGGGAGATCACTCCGGCAGGAAATGCGCCTTCCGTGAGGACGCCTCCCATAGCGCTCAGCTTCACGTGAGCCGTCCGTCCACCCCGCTGGGCGGGACAAACACGTAGGGAGGACGGCTCAGAGATTACCGCTGCCTCAGCATTAAAACCTTTTAACCTTCCGGCCAGTGTCCCGTTCACACCGCCAAATTCCTCATCGACCACCGTCTCGAAAACCAAATCACCGGCGAGTTCAATCCCCAACTCGTAGAGCGCCTCGAAGATGAACAAGTTCGTACCTACGCCGCCCTTCATATCATTGGAGCCACGCCCGTAGAGCCGGTTGTCGACGACCTCGCCGCCGAACGGATCACGCGTCCAGGGCAGCGTTCCGCGTGGGACGGTATCGATGTGACCTGAAAGGAGCAGAGACCGCCCGCCGCCGCGCCCCTTGCGTCGCGCGCCGAGATTAGGCCTGTCGCGGTAATCGCGTCCCGGCCAAAAGATTGGGTGACTCTCCAGGGCGGGAACCTCCCTCAGATCATAAAGTGTGGGGCTCAGGTGCAGCTTGCGAAGAAAATCCGAAGCGTATCGCTGGCATGCTTCTTCATTTCCTGTGGGCGGCGTGTTCTCGGAGGGAATTCGTACCAGATCGCGAATGATCTCGACCAGCCGATCGCGACGTTCCTCGACATGTGAACGGAGTAGTTCTTCAAGGGTCGAATTTACAGGCATAAGAGAGAATCTTCCTTCCAGGTTAGAGGGCACGCGTCCCGCAGGTTTCGTGAGATTCGGGTAGATCCAGCCGCCGGCTTAAATTTTTAAACTCACCGGCCGATTTCGAAACCCCCGCGTGAGACCAGCCAGATAAATCGCGCCCAGACCCAGCCAGATGAATCCAACCGCCTTGGCCTTGCTTGTGAGGCTCATCCAGACGTAAACGCAAACCAGCGCTCCCAGTAAGGGGAAAACGAGATTGGTCAACGTATTCAGTCCTGCTCGCTCTCGCCGCCGGAAATAATAGTGACGGATGACGCTGAGATTAACCAGAATAAATCCCACAAATGCGCCGAAGTTCAGCAATTCCACCGCAAGCTGGAAACGCATGAGCAAGGAACCGACCAGCGTGAAAGTCGCCATCACATAGATGCTTCGGGTGGGCGTCGAGTAGCGTGGACTCACATAGCCGAAAATTGACCGCGAGATAACGCCGTCGCGCCCCATGCCGAAGAGCAGCCGCGACGCGCCGGCCTGGCCGGTGAGAGCGCTGGCGAGACCCGCAACCAGAAGCACGAACGTGATCCAGCCGAGCATCAAGGCCCCACCCAAGACTCTGCTGATGTCGAGTATGGCGGTCTCGCTCTCGGGGAAAGAGGTGTAATCAGGCCACACCAGAGCAGCGAGATACACAGTCAGAAAGCAGAAAACCGTCTGAATAATGCACACGGCCACGGTAGCGATGGCGATGTTCCGCTCCGGATTCTGCGCGTCTTCTGCCAGGGTCGAGACGGCGTCAAAACCGATGTAGGAAAGCGCCGCAATGCCTGCACCGAGCATCAATGGGTGCATGGCGAAACTGCTCCGGTTGAGAATCGCCGTGCCAACCCACAGTCCGCTCCAGCCATGCGCTTGGACAACGCGGAGGGCTGCCAGCGCGACAAACAATGCCGCTGAGAGTGTCATGATTGCCATCATGACGCGGCTGGCCTGCGCGGTCACCCTGATGCCGCGCACGTTGATGATGGTGATGGAAATAGTGAAAAGCACGGCCCAGAAGGCATACGGCACACGAGGCACAAGCCGGGCTGCGGTTAGACCAGCGTACACCACGCTCAATAGCGGGATCAGGAAATAGTCGAGGATCATCGCCCACCCCGCAAGGAACCCCACGTGTTCATTTAGCGATCGCTGGGCGTAAGTATAAGTAGAGCCTGCGGCGGGAAATGCTCCCGCCATCTTTCCATAGCTGGCAGCCGTGAACAGCATCGCCACCATTGCGACCAGGTAGGCCAGCGCGGCGTGACCATGGGAAGCTTGTTGAACGATCCCGTAAACAGGGTAGGGCGCAGTGGGTGTAAGGATGACCAAACCGTAGAGAATAAGGTCGCGCAGCGAGAGGACACGCTTGAACTCAGGCTTATATCCGAGCGCTTCCAGCGTCGCGTCCGCAATTTGATCAGCCATCCGGCGGAGCCTGGTCTATCCCCCACATGCGGCTTGGCCCATTCCTCATGCTTGCGAGAATTACAAACTCGGTCGTGGGCCTCGTGCCCCAGTATGATAAGCGAGCGCGGCAAAACAGTCCACAGGTGATAGTCTTTTGCCAATGCCCTCGAACACTCCCGCGGCCCGATCGCGATAGTCGAAGAAGTCTGGTGAGGAAAAAGAAGTACCTTCGGAAAAGGCCACTATCCGCGCAGGCTCCTAAACCGGCAAGACTCCCCCTGCGGCGTTAAACCGGAGCGCCGGCGGTTGTTCGTGATCGATGGCTCAAAGGGATACCCCGTTGCAGATGTATCGGACAGTTGCTGGGGCGTCACGCGATGCGACGTCATGGGGCAAGCCTATGGAGAATCTGCGCCTCCGAGTATCAGAGGGAACCCTGGAGGGCATTCGGACGGCGCTGGCGCGCGGGGGACTGATTGGCGCAGCGATTCAGTTTGCTGCATGTTGCCAGCGCTTCGGGAGCGCAACCCCGCTCGGTCAAACCTGCATTTCCACCTTTTGGCCTTTTAGTTAGGTCCGTTACCCCCAATTCACCGATCAAGCCAGTCATAGAGCCGGATCTCGTGATCGTACAGAAGAGCAACCTTACCGTTTATCACGAGAGCATCCCGCAAGACACCAGTGCCCTTGAGCAGTTCATCGTTCTGCGGAAGCAACTGCGCCGCAAGCTCGAGACGCCTGGAGTTCTGTGCTTTCCAGTCGTAACCCACGCGCAGTCGATCAGGGGAGGTCACTGAACCGGGCGCCACTGACAGGCGAATCACGCCCGCACCACGCCTCATTCGCGCACCCCCTCTGCCGCCGGTGCTTTGTTTTCAATGACTTCCTGGCTTTGTTCCGGCGATTTTGAGGTTTCGCCGGCGTTCTCCTCTGCCGGACTTTCTGTCTGGGTCGCGCTGGCCGGCTTGCGCAGAACGCCACCGTTTGGGGTCTGCGTTTCCCGAAGGGAAGGTTGCGCTTCACCACCCTGCCCTGAATCGCAGACACTGGACGGCCTGTCTGCGCCACCCTCGAACCCCACGACCTTACTCAGTTCCTCGGCCGCACGGTCGTCCGCCTCATTGCCGGGAGGGCTGGCCTCCTGGGTAGGGGCACGCCATGGCGTGCCCGTACGGGCGGTTCGCGACCCGCCCCTACACTCGCGGGCATGTTCTTTGCGCATGGTCAGCAGGATTCTCACCTTGCGGTCAATCGAGCGGTCGAGCGCCATTTCCAGGCGCAGCACCATGTTCGCACTCTCGTCCTTCGGAGCGAGGCACGAGTCCCGCGCAATCTCGTCCTTCTCCTCCTGCGCCTTCATCTCCTCTGCGAACGCCGCCTCCACCGCCGCCATCCGCTCCTCCAGCAGCCGCAGCAGTTCCTGGTAGCGGGCTTCCCGCCCCGCCTCGTCCCCGAAGGTATCCTTCACATACTGGTCGAGCTTTGCCTGGTCCTTCTTCTCCCAGAGGTACGCCCAGTCGTACAAGAGCACGAGCAGGCGGACGATCTGATGGGGCCTCCACCCCGGCTGTCCCTCGTAATAGCTTTCGATCTGCATCCGGTGGGTGTGCGCGAAGAACTGCCGCTGCACCTGCGCGCGAATCACTCCCCAAAGCGAAATCAGCAGGCGCAGCCGCACCAAGGGGTGTGTGGGCTGGGGCAGGTTGGCCGCCACCGCCTCGCACTGGGAGGGTTCAAAGGTAACATCAGCAAGGTCCCGGGCGAGCGAGCGCCGACGCTCCTCGACCGCTTCGAGGGCGCGGCGCATCAGGCCCGTCTCCATGCGCTCGATGCGGTTGCGCCGCCAGTAGAGCCTGCCCAGGTCGTCGACTTGGTGGTCCCAGAAGGCGTCGCCGGGGCCGTAAGCGGTGGCGAGTTCCCGTTGCA
>Ga0209517_10001025_pt1 | contig 44547 bp, 40 predicted proteins | sample PeaSoiMetSII2010_FD_187695 | JGI IMG/M metagenome (GOLD analysis project Ga0209517, IMG submission 187695) | Peat soil microbial communities from Weissenstadt, Germany - SII-2010 (SPAdes) (version 2) | ecosystem: Environmental > Terrestrial > Soil > Wetlands > Peat | place: Germany...
GCCGATGCCCATGGTCCCGGGGGTCAAGCGAGGCGCAGGTGCTGGCCGCAATTCCTCCCAAGGCCTGCAGCGCCAGCGAACGGGCATGCCTCTGCGAGTAACAAGCACCGCCGCCGCCGCATCGCTGACGCCGGTCCGAAATCGGTGCCGCGCCGCACCGCGCTAGGCTTTTTCCTTCACGTACCTTCCCGGTGCCGGTTCGATCGCGGGGTAGTCCGGGCTGCCGTATGAGGCTGGCGCCGCGCGCAATCCGTCTGCGAACGGCTCCAGCCAACGATCCCAGTGCGGCCACCAGCTTCCCGCGTGTTCGGTGGCAGCGTCCAGCCACTGCTGGGCGGAGGGTACTGCCGGCGTGGCCGTGCTGCCTGCCGTATCGGCAAGCGCGCCCGTCGGTTCGTCGATGACCCAGTAGCTGCGCCGGTTCTTCGACGGCGGATTGATGGTGCCAGCGATGTGACCGCTAGCACCCAGCACAAAGCGCAATGACCCGGCCGGCACCCCGGTCAGGACGCGCGCGCAGGCATAGGCGCCGCGCCAGGGAACGATATGGTCCTCGCGAGCGCCGAACACGTATGTCGGCACACGGATGCGCCCCAGATCGACCGCCTGGCCGCAGCACCGCAGACGGTTTGGAACCCGCAGGTTGTTTTCCAGGTAGGTATTGCGCAGGTACCACGCGTACATCGGGCCCGGCAAATTGGTGCTATCCGCGTTCCAATACAACAGGTCAAAGGCCGGCGGACGCTGACCCTCCAAGTAATTGTTGATGACATAGTTCCAGACAAGGTCGTTCGCGCGCAGGCTGGAAAAGGTGTTTGCCAGATCGCGCCCCGGCATAAGGCCGCCGGCGCCGAGCGTGTGCTCGCGCATCTTCACATGGGCTTCATCGATGAAGATATCGAGGATCCCCGAATCCTCGAAATCCAGCAAGGAAGTGAGCAAGGTGAGGCTGGCGATCGGGTCATCACCGCGGGCAAGCATGACCGCGATCGCCGTCGCTATCAAGGTTCCGCCGACGCAAAACCCCAAGGCGTTGACCTGATGCGCGCCGGTGATGCGGCGCACAACATCGATGGCGGCGATGGGACCGCGTTCCACGTAGTCGTCCCAGCCCAGTTGGCCCTGGTCTTCCTTCGGATTACGCCAGGAGAGAACAAAGACGGTGTTGCCCCGCTCCACGCAGTAGCGGATGTAGGAGTTTTCCGGCTGCAGGTCCAGGATGTAGAACTTATTGATGCACGGGGGCACCAATAAAAAAGGGCGCACGCGTACCGATGAGGTTAGCGGCTTGTACTGGATCAGCTGCATCAAATCGTTTTCGAAAACCACGGCTCCTTCGGTCGTGGCAACGTTCTTGCCGATTTCGAACGCCGATTCATCGACTTGCGATATGCGCCCCTTGGCGACATCGGCAAGCAGGTTGTGCAGGCCGGCCGCGAGACTTTCCCCGCGGGTTTCGAGCAGACGCCTTTGCGCCTTCGGGTTGAAGGCAAGAAAATTCGACGGGGCGGTGGCATCGAGCCACTGGGAAATGGAGAAGCGCAAGCGCGCCTTGACCTTCGGCTCGGCGTCGATTGCGGCCGCCATTTCGCCCAGGAACTCGGCGCCCAGTAGGTAGGCCCGTGCCATAAACGCGGCCAGCGAGCTCTCCTGCCACGCCCGATCCGCAAAACGCCCATCCTTTATGGGTTCTGCAGTGCGCTCGGGATGCTCGACGAAATCGGTCCAAAGCCCGCTCAGGCGCGATACAAAGGCCTGTTGGAGTTCGAGCAACTTCTCCGGCGACAGCTGCAGCCCTGGCACGGCGCCACTGTTGCCGGCACCATGGCTCCACCATGTCAGCCACGGCGTCGGGGAATCTGCATCGAATGCGGCTGAACCGGACAATCCGTCCGGCGAGAACAACGGCGCAACCGAGACGGGCGCCGCAACGCTATCCGTTGTCGCAATGGACGGTGAAACGCCCGGAGCGGGCGCGATGGCGCCAGCGGCACCAGCAGAGCCAAATCCCGCTTGTCCTTGCGCCGACGGAAACCTTGCCTTTGCCACCGATAGCTCTCCCACGCGCGATCATAGCGACATTCATCTGCGCTTGACCTGCGCAGCGGGCTGCTCTATGGCCGACCGGGGACGCACTCAAGCCTGCAGCCAGACCAGCGCCGCCTGGCGGCCGGTCACCCCATCGCGACGAAAGCTGTAAAAGCGCAACGGCTCGCTCACCGTGCAGTCGCCACCCCCAAAGACATCTTCAACCTGCACCTGGTATAGCGCCTGTCGGGCCAGAGCAAACAGATCGGCACGGTACTTTCCCGCCGCACTCGCGACAAACGCGCTTTGCGCGGTGGGAAGCCGTTCGCGCATCGCGGACAGCACCTCGGGCCCGACCACGAAGTGCCTGGGTCCGATCGCCGGTCCAAGGTAAGCGAGGATTCGTGCCTCGCTATCACCGATGGCCGCGCGCAGGGCTGCGACGGCATTTTGGATCACGCCACCGGCCAGTCCGCGCCACCCGGCGTGCGCCACGCCCACACCGCGTCCGCGGGCATCGGTCAGCAGGACGGGCAGGCAATCCGCCACCAGTACGCAGCAGACCAAACCCGCGCGGGTTGTAATGGCGGCGTCGGCCTGCGGCAGGTACTGCGCACCGGCAATGTCGACCACTGCGCTACCGTGCACCTGGTGCAGCCAGCATGGTTCCTGCGGCAAATCGGTACTCAAAAGCTCGCGATTGCGCTGCACCACGGCGACATCGTCGCCGCCCATGCCCAAGTTCATACCGCCGCTGCCATCGGCGGCGCCCCACGGACCTCGTGAAAATCCCCCCGCGCGCGTCGTGATCAGCGCTTGTACGTTTGCGGGCACCGGCCATTGCGGCACGATCCATTGAGGGTGCATTAGCAAGACCTCGCGCCGCCTGCGTCGTGCGGCCCCGTGCCGGAGTCGGAACCGCTTGCAGATCCGCGACTGCCGGCCAGGCCAGGGTTTGCCGACAGACGCAGTTGCTCCTGCAGTTGCTCCTCGCGCGCACCCAGCCTACGCATGAGCAGGAGCATATCGTCCGGCGGGGTACGGGACCACGCCATAGCCGCGTGGCGCACCGGGTGCAGCAGCTGTAGGCGGCACGCGTGCAGCGCTTGGCGCCCCAACCACTGCTGTGCTCTGAAGGCTGCCGGCAGGTGGCGCCGGTACAGCGGCTCGCCGAGCAACGGATGACCGATCGACTCCAGGTGTACCCGAATCTGGTGCGTGCGGCCGGTGTCCAAACGGCAGGCGATCCAGGAGATGACGGCCGGCGGATCCGTGATTTTCCACTCGGCCAGCCGGCGCACATAGGTGCGCGCGGCCCGGGCCGATGCCGCCGCACTCACGCGAAAACGCAGCGGATTGCGCGGATCGCGTGCGAGCCGAGCATCGATCGTAACCACGGGCGCCATCGACCCCGCGACCAAGGCCCAATATTCGCGTACAACGCTACGCGCCTGCAACTGCCGCACCAGATCGAGCTGGGCGGCAGCCGTACGCGCCACGACCATCAGTCCAGAGGTGCCTGCGTCCAGGCGGTGAACGATTCCGGCACGCGGCACCCTCGCCAGCTGCGGGTCGTAGGCGAGCAAGCCATTGAGCAAGGTGCCGCTCCAGTTTCCCGCCCCCGGATGAACCACCAGTCCGGCGGGTTTGTCGATAACGATGATTGCCTCGTCCTCCCATACCACCGGGATATGCATGGCCTCGGGAACGAACGCCAAGGACTCGGGTGTCGCGACTTCGCGGACCTCGATTTGGTCATCCGCATAGACACTGGCGCGCACGCGCGCCGCCACGCCGTTGAGTCGAACCGCGTCATCCTCGATCCAGCGTTGGATTTGGCTGCGGGAGACCTCGGGTAGCTGGCCGGCCAGGTACTTATCGAGGCGAACGCCGTTGCCGGCGACCCCAACTACCAGGCGGCGCACGGGCGCGGCGCCAGCGGTACCGAATTCGAGATCTTCGGGATCGAGTTCCTCGTCCTTTTCCGGTTCACGCGTTGCCGCAGTAGCCTTCGGCGCCATTGATACAATCCCTGCCTCTTCGTTGCATCGCAATTAGGCCTATCCCATGGTGGAACCAATATTCCGCTTAGCGCCCGGCCGGGCCCGGCGACAGCTGGCGTCCCGGCTTTTCCCCGGCCTGGTTCCCCTGTTGCTGGCGATCCTCCTAGGCGGCTGCACCAGCATAGAGAAGGATCCTACCGCGAAGTGGGATGCGGATCGGCTCTATAACGAGGCGCGTACCGAATTGCAGAACGGCGCCTGGACCAAGGCGCGCGAGCTCTACGAAAAGCTGGAGGCGCGTTATCCGTTCGGGCGCTACGCGCAGCAGGCACAGATCGAGATTGCCTACTGCTATTACAAGGAAGGCGAGACCGCCGACGCGATTTCCGCGACCGATCGCTTTCTCAAGCTCAACCCGAACAGCCCCAATGCCGATTACGTCTATTACCTGCGTGGCCTGGTGAACTTCATCGAATCGCCGCCCTTGCTCGGCCCACTGGTTCGCTACCGGGTAAGCGAGCGCGACCCCAAGGCGTTGCTCGAGTCCTTCGAGGCATTCAAGGAATTGATTTCGCGTTTTCCCTCGAGCCGCTATTACAACGACGCGGTACTGCGCATCAGTTTTCTGCGCGACGCGCTTGCCGATCACGAAGTGCGTGTTGCCGACTATTACTACCGGCGCGGGGCCTACCTGGCCGCGGTCAATCGTGCGCAGACAGCCCTGCGCGAATACCAGGGTGCACCGTCGAACGAGCGCGCGCTGAGCATCATGGTGCACTCCTATGACCGGCTGGGCCTGCCGGACCTGCGCGACGGGGCCCAACAGGTACTGCGCCTGAATTACCCCAACAGCGCGGGACTCGGCAGTGGTCTGTGAGGCTTATTGGACCTTTTCCGCGCCCTCGAAACGTTCGGGCGGGCCGGGCTCGGGACTGGGCCGGGGCTGAACAAAGGCGCATGCATCGGCCTCACTGCGGGTGCGTGAGAAGGGCGGCAGGCTAGCAAGAATCGTCTTGCCATACGATCGGCTGAGCAAACGCTCGTCCAGGATCATCAGCACGCCCCGGTCGTTGTCGCCACGAATCAGGCGCCCCACCCCCTGACGCAGCAAGGTAAGTGCGTGCGGCAACTGGTATTCGTAAAACGGATTCCGTCCTTGCGCCTTCATCTGCCGGATGCGCGCTTCGACTACCGGGTCATCGGGCGGAGCAAACGGCAACTTATCTATAACCACGACGGAAAGGGCGTCGCCACGCACATCGATGCCTTCCCAGAAGCTCACCGAGCCCACCAGCACCGCTTCTCCCAGCCGGCGAAATTCCCCGAGCATTGCGCGCCGGTTGTCGTCTCCTTGTACCAGCAGCGGCAAGGGGTCGCCCGAGGCGTCCATCAGCTCGCGCAGGCGCCGCGCCACCCGGGGAACGGCACGCAGCGTTGAACAAAGAACAAACGCGCGTCCACGACTCGCACGCAGTATCGGCCACGCCGCTTCGGCGACAAGCTCGGGAAAGTGCTCGGCCTGCGGGCTGGGCATAGGCGTGGGCAGGTACAACAACGCCTGGCGCGCAAAATCGAAGGGGCTGTCCCACCGTAGCGCCGCCGATCCGGGCAAACCGATTTCATTGAGAAATGGTTCGAAACGCTGCGCCGTCGTCAGCGTCGCCGAGGTCAGGATCCATGCCTGCTGCCGCTGCTCGCGGGCGCGCGCAAATGGCTCGGCACAGCTCAGCGGGGTTGTTTGAAACTGCGCGCCTTGGCCGGTGGCCAAAATCCAGCGGACCGCGTCCAGATCGGCCGCAGCTGGTCGATCCGGCGGAACTTGGTGCCACGCCTGCATGATCTGGCGCAATCGCTGTATCCGCGGCAGCAGCAAGTCAAGTTCGGCCTCACGACCGTGATTCTGGCCCACTGCGTCCTGCAACGCCACCAGGGTGCGATCGAGGGCACGTATGGCCGCAGGCGCCGAGCCGCGGGCGGCGAGTCGATCGTAGGCCAGCCGGACGCGGCGGGTCGTGCCGCCCTCGGCCAGGCTCAGACGCACGGCGCGCGCGGCATTATCAATGGAGCGCACCAGATCCGGCCATTGCGCTCCGTCGGCTGCCGACTGCAGGCCGACGCGCAAGGCATCCGCGGCGAGTTCGGTGACTTGCTGCAAGGACCATCCCTCGCCGAAGAACTCTGCCGCAATCTTGGTCAGGTGATGCGCCTCATCGACAATGACCACGTCCGCATTGGGCAGCAACTCGGAGTCAGTCTCTTCGCGAAGCGCCATGTCGGCCAGCAGTAGGTGGTGATTCACGACGACAATGTCGGCCGCCAGCGCGTGCCTGCGCGCACGAACCACGAAGCAGGATTCGAAGTGCTGGCATTCACCGCCGAGACAGTTCTCGCGTGTGGACGTGACCGCCGGCCAGATCGATGCGCCTTCGGGGACCTGCGCCAGTTCCGCTCGATCACCGCTTTGCGTCAGCCGTGCAAAGCGCGAAATATGCTGCAGCGCATGCACATCCGCGGGCGAGTCCAGCATCCCCGCCGCCAAGGTCCGTTCCAGGCGCAGACGGCACAGGTAATTCTGCCGCCCCTTGAGTATCGCCGTGTCCACGCGCGCGCCAAGGGCTCGGCACACGGCGGGTAGATCCTTATCGAAGATCTGATCCTGCAGCGTCTTGGTGCCGGCGGAAACCAGGACCTTGCCCCCAGCAAGCACGGCCGGCACCAGGTACGCCAGCGTTTTCCCGGTACCGGTCCCGGCCTCGGCCACCAGCGTTGCGCGCTGGGCGATGGTATCGAACACCGCGAGCGCCATTTGCTGCTGCGACGGCCGCTCGCGAAAGCCCGCAATTGCGCCCGCCAGCGCTCCGCCGGCGGAAAATGCCGCCGCCACCGTCCGCCGGCGCTGCCCGACTTCGTCGAGGTTTTCCCGGGTGCCGGAATTTTCCGACTGGGACTGGATTGCGCTCACGCCGGAATATCTGGAACCAAACCCATCTCCAGCCGGGTAATCGAGTCCTTGATCAGCAGCTTGCGCTTTTTCAGACGCCGCAGCTGCAGTTCGTCGCGGCAGGCGCGTTCGCTCATCTGCACGATTGCTTGATCCAGGTCCCGGTGCTCGATCTCCAGTTCGGTGATCCGGCGCCGAATTTCCTCCGCATCGTCCGGTATATCACTATCTTCATCCGCGGATTTCATGATTCCTCCTCCGCACCCGGCGGCAATTCGCCGCCGCAACCACGAAGATTGACGGCATCGTAACAGGATCATCCGGTCCGATAGCGCCGGCTCGCGAAACCCCGAAAAAGCCACCGCGGCAAGCAAAAACGTTTCGACGCGCGCTGCTAGACTCGACGCGCTCGCCGCACATTTCATCCCGCGCATTCGCAACCTCGCCCGCACCAAGGTCCCATGTCCAACCCCGGCCCTGCGTCCAACTTCAAGCTGACCGCCTGCGTTGCGGACCATATCGGCGACCGCGCCGATCAGCAGGATCGGGTCGCGATCCTGACCAGCCCGCACCACCCGGGAACGCTCATGGCATTGCTTGCCGATGGCATGGGTGGGCGCAGCGGCGGCCGCATCGCCTCCGACCAGGTGATGACGACCGCCAGAAATCTGTTCCAGGAACTTCCGGATCAGGGCGCAACAGCGCGCGATATACTCGGACAGATCGCGACCGAATCGCATGCGGTGATCCGGCTAACGGCGATCGCCAGTGAAAAGGAGCCGCACAGTACGCTCGTTGCCATCATCGTGCAGCGCAATTGCGCGGTCTGGGTACACGCCGGCGACAGCCGGCTCTACCACTTCCGAGACGGCATTCTGGCTCACAAGACCATAGACCATTCGTACGGCTCGCAGCTCACTCCCGAAGGCGAGCTCGTCGAGGGCGGGCCCGAAACAAGACAGTTCAAGAACATCCTTTTCAGCGCGATCGGCATCGGTCACGAACTGCGGCTCGACTACGGACAGGTCGACGATCTGCGTCCCGGAGACAGTTTCGTCCTATCCAGCGACGGGCTTTGGACATACTTTTCCGAGCAGGAGATCGGGGTCACCGTGCAGAAGTTACCCGTGCGCGAAGCCGCCGAACGCCTCCTCGCTGAGGCCCGTACGCGCGCGCGCGGATACGGCGACAACCTTTCCGTGGCGATCATCAAGCTCGAGACACCCGATCGTCCGGCTGCCTCCGGCAGCGCGTGACGGGGCAGCGGCGCATCCGCGCCGCCCGCATCGGCACTATCGGGGGCACGTCAAGCGCGGCCCTGGCATGACCACGGCGCCGGTAAGAGATCAGACAGCCAGCGGCTGCCCGGCCGGCACTGCGGCGTCGACCGCTTCGGGCCTTTATGGCGGACCCGGAGCCGGTGCAGGCTTGTCGGACTTGGCGGCCTCCTCGCGCGCGGCCTGTCGTTCGGCGCGGCGCTTGGCATTGGCTTCGCGGTCCTGGGCGCGCGTCTGTGCGTACGCGGCGGCCTGCTCCTGCTTTTCCTTGAACGCGCGCGAGGCCTCGGCCTCCTGCTGCGGTCGCAGGGCCTCCTTGTGCGCAACGTCGGCCGCCTGATCGTGCTGCCGCTGTTGGCTTTGCGCCTGTGCCTTCGCGGCCGTCTCCTGATCATGCAGCGCATCCTGGGCCCGGGCCGCGGCGTTTTGTTCGCGCGCTTGGGCCGCTAACATCGCCTGTCGCTCCCGCTCCGGCCGCTGCAGATCCTCTTCCGCCTGGCGGCGAAGATCGGCCGCGCGGCTTTCGGCATGCGCCCGCGCATCGAGCTGGCGCTGCAGATCGTGCGCTTCCAGCGTTATGCGACGAACCTCACGCTCGCCATTGCGCTGCACCTGGCGCGCCGAATCCAGGCAATGATTGACCAGGAATACGTTCGCGCAATGCTGGCGTTGCTCTTCGAAATCGAGCTGCAAGCGGCGGTGTATCTCGTCCGACCCGGATAGTGCGCGCTCCGCGATCTCCTTGGTCGTGATCGAACCCGGAGGAAATTCCTGCGCCAGGCGCTGCGCATACGAAACCTCGCCCGCTCGCGCGCCGAGCGCGCACAAGCAGAGAATTATCGGTATGCAACGCACCATCGATCCCACCGTCAAAGAGCCTTGCCACTATAGCGCCTGATTCAGCATTCGCCGCGGCAAGGCGGCGTATTCTAGCGATTGCATCTCGACCAGGCGCGATGCGGTGCGCTGAAATTCCTGGGACAGCGAGCCGGCCATATAAAGGTGGTTGGGCGGCGCCACGGCCGAGACGACCAGCTTAACGCGATGGTCGTACAGGATGTCGACCAGCCAAGTGAACCGGCGCGCTTCCGAGGACTGGCCTGCGGACATGCGCGGAACGTTGGACAGCAGCACCGTATGAAACTGGGCTGCGATCTCGAGATAATCGTTGTGCGATCGCGGGCCGCCGCACAGTACTGAAAAATCAAACCAGACGACGCCGCCGGCCCGACGGCGTGCGCGGATCTCGCGCGCTTCGATGCGCAGCACCGGGTCGTCGTCGCCGCCAACGGCGATGCTCTCGAAGGTCCGCCGCATATGCTCCTCGGCAACCGGCCCGGTTCCAAGGAAGTAGGTCTCGATCTTCTCGAGCGCGCGCAAGCGGTAATCGATGCCACCGTCGACGCGCAGCACATCGAGCTGTCTCTTGAGCAACTCGATTGCCGGCAAGACCCGATCGCGGTGTAGGCCCTCCGGGTAAAGACCGTCGGGCGGGTAGTTCGAGGTTATGACGAAGCCCACGCGCAGCTCGAAGAGTCTTCTGAACAGCCGGTGAAGAATCATCGCGTCCGCAATATCCGAGACGTGGAATTCGTCAAAACAAATCAGCCGATAGCGACGCGCGATCCGGTAGCCCACCTCATCGAGCGGGTTGACGTCGCCTTTGACGGCCTCGAGCTCACGGTGCACGCCGCGCATAAACTCGTGAAAGTGCACGCGGGTTTTGCGCACCACGGGAACCACGGCGAAAAAGCAGTCCATCAACAGGCTCTTGCCGCGCCCGACCCCGCCCCAAAGATAGACGCCGCGCGGAATCGGCGGCCGCACCAGCAGCCGCGTCACGGCATTGGATCGCTGCGCCTTGTAGGAGAGCCAATCGATGCGGAATTGCTCGAGCCTACGGGCCGCCGCCAGTTGCGCGTCGTCGGCCACGTGTCCATGCCTCGCGATGGCGCTCTCGAACAGGCCCAGTACGGTCTGCGCGTCAGGCACTTGCGCAACCGAAGATCGTCACAGGTTGAGCGTGCGGCGATCCACCGCCAAGGCCGCCTCCCGTACGGCCTCCGATAGGGTCGGGTGAGCATGGCAGATGCGCGCCAGGTCCTCCGCCGAGGCGCGGAATGACATCGCCACCACCGCCTCGGAAATGAGCTCGGAAACACCCGGTCCGATCATGTGCACGCCCAGGATTTCGTCGCTGACGGCATCGGCCAAGATCTTGACGAAACCACCGGTGCGCCCAGCAGCCCTTGCCCTGCCATTCGCAGCAAACGGAAAGCTGCCGCTCCGGTAAGCCCGCCCGGATGCCGTGAGCTGCGCCTCCGTCTGGCCTACCCAGGCGATCTCCGGGTCCGTATACACCACGCCCGGGATCGTGGCCATATCGACATGACCAGCAAGACCTGCAATGCGCTCGGCCACGGCGACCCCTTCTTCTTCGGCCTTGTGCGCGAGCATCGGGCCGCGAACCACGTCGCCAATTGCCCACACGCCAGGAAGGTTCGTAGCGCAGTGTTCGTCGACAACGATGCCGCCGCGCTCGTCCAAGATAAGACCAATGCGCTGCGCCTGCAGGCCCTCGGTATTGGGCACCCGGCCGATGGAAACAATCAGGCGGTCGAACTCCAGGGTCTTTGGTTCGACCGAACGGTCCGCATCCCGGTACCGCACCAGTACGCCGCTTTCGCCGGTTCGGACCTCATCGATCTGCACGCCGAAGTGGAACTTGAGCCCCTGCTTCGTAAAAGACTTGAATGCCTCCTTGGCGATCTGTTCGTCGGCAAATCCCAGGAAGGTGGGCAGCGCCTCGAGCAGCGTTACGTCCGAACCCAGGCGCTGCCAAACCGAGCCTAGCTCCAAGCCGATCACCCCGGCGCCGATGACCCCGAGTCGCCGCGGGACCTTGTCGATCATCAGGGCGCCCTGGTTTGACAGTATGCGGACCTCGTCGAAGGCAATCCCGGGAAGCTCCCGGGGGTTCGAGCCAGTGGCAATGATGACGTTGCGGGCACGCAGGACCTCGCCGGCGCCGGGCTCCACCGCGACTTCCCAGCCCGCGTCGGAACGCGCGTGAAACGAGGCCCTGCCATGCACGAACGCAACTTTGTTCTTCTTGAACAGGTACTGAATGCCCTCGTTGTTCTGGCGCACCACGGTGTTCTTGCGTGCCTGCATGCGCTCCAGGTCAACACTAGGCTCGGCGCAGCGGATGCCATGTTCGGAGAACTCGTGCACCGCGTGGTCATAATATTCCGACGATTGCAGCAAGGCCTTGGACGGAATGCAGCCGACATTGGTACAGGTCCCGCCCAGCGCCGGACCGCCGCTCGCACTACTCCAAGCATCGACGCAGACAACGCGCATTCCCAGTTGAGCGGCGCGTATGGCGGCGATGTATCCGCCCGGTCCGGCACCGATCACAACAAGATCAAACTCCTGGGTCATCCGGATCTGCCAGGTGTCAGACTTCGAGCAGAAGGCGCGCCGGATCCTCCAGCGCCTCCTTGATGGCGACCAGGGCCAGTACCGCCTCGCGGCCGTCGATGATGCGATGGTCGTACGAAAGCGCCAGGTAGTTCATCGGGCGTACCACGATCTGGCCGTTCTCGACCACTGCCCGGTCGCGCGTCGCGTGTACGCCCAGAATCGCCGACTGGGGCGGGTTGATGATCGGCGTCGAGAGCATCGAACCGAATACGCCACCGTTGGAAATGGAGAACGTGCCACCCATCAGTTCCTCAATCGACAGCTTGCCGTCGCCCGCGCGTTTGCCGTAGTCGGCAATCTTTTTCTCGATTTCGGAAAAGCTCTGCACGTCGGCGTCGCGCAGGATCGGCACGACGAGCCCGCGCGGCGAGCCGACCGCAACGCCAATATCGAAGTAACCGTGGTACACAATTTCGTTGCCGTCCACCGATGCATTCACAATCGGGTAACGCTTCAAGGCGGCGACTGCCGCCTTTACGAAAAAGGACATGAAGCCGAGCTTGACGCCGTGCTCCTTTTCAAATCGCTCCTTGTGCCGATTGCGCATCTCGATGATCGGCTGCATGTTTACTTCGTTGAAGGTGGTCAGAATCGCCGCGGTTGCCTGCGATTGCACCAGGCGCTCGGCCACCCGCTGGCGTAACCGCGACATCGGCACGCGCTGCTCGGGGCGATTGGCGAGCTGGCTCACGTCGAGCGGCGCCCTGACCTCGGGAAGTAGCGGTGCCGAGGCAGGCGGCGGACTCGGCCGGTTCGGGACGGAGGCGGCAGCGGTCACCTGCGCCGCGAGCACGTCGCCCTTGGTCACACGACCGTCGCGCCCCGTGCCGACGATATCGGCGGCACTGCGACCGGATTCGGCAAGCAACCGTGCCGCCGCCGGCATCAGCACGGTGCCGGGCCCAGCACCGGGGACCGCCGCCGCTGCCATCGGCGCCGGCGATGCGGGCTTTGCCGCAATCGCGGCCGCCGGCTCCGCGCCGGCGGCGTCGCTGTCGATCCGCGCGATCACCTGACCGGCAACGACGCTCGCACCGTCCGGGACGAGGATTTGCGCCAATGCACCTTTGGATGGGGCCGGAACCTCGAGCACGACCTTGTCGGTCTCGATCTCGACCAAGATCTCATCGACCGCAACCGCCGCGCCCGGCGTTTTCTTCCACTGCAGCAGCGTCGCTTCGGACACGGATTCAGAAAGCTGAGGGACTTTGACTTCGACTATCGACATGATCAACCTTGATTGCGCTGCCTTGTTGCGTTGCCCGGTTGCCTTGGTGCTGGCCGATGAGCAACGCAACCCGCACGACGATTTATTTGTTAAGAACCAGGCCCTTCAACTTCGCAAATGCCGCTTCGGTCAATGCCTTGAGCTGCTCGGCATGTTTGGCGTAGTAGCCCACCGCCGGCGACGCCGAAGCCGGGCGCCCCGCATACCCGAGCTTTTGGCCTTCGCTCATGTTCTCCAGCAGGTGGTGCTGGACATAGAGCCATGCCCCCTGATTTTGCGGTTCGTCCTGCGCCCAGACGATCTCCGCCAGGTTCGGAAAGCGCTTGAGTTCGGCGGCCAAGGCCTTGTGCGGAAAGGGGTACAGCTGCTCGATGCGGATGATAGGGACCAAGGGAAGATTGCGGTCGGTACGGGCGTTGGCCAGATCGAAGTACACCTTTCCGCTGCAGGCGATCAGCCGCTTGACCTTAGTCGGGTCCTCGATCGACGCATCGCCGATGACGGTCTTGAACTCGCCGCGCGCCAGCTCCTCCAGGCTGGAGCTGGCATCACGATTGCGCAGGAGCGACTTGGGCGTCAGGATCACCAGCGGTTTGCGGAAGGGCCGGATCATCTGTCGACGCAGCAGGTGAAAAATCTGTGCCGCGCTGGTCGGCTGCACCACCTGCATATTGTTGTCCGCGGCCAGCTGCAGGAAGCGCTCCGGGCGCGCCGACGAGTGTTCCGGCCCCTGGCCTTCATAGCCGTGCGGCAGCATCAGCACCAGGCCGGACTGGCGCCCCCATTTCACCTCCCCCGACGAGATAAACTGGTCGATCACCACCTGGGCGCCGTTGACGAAGTCGCCGAACTGCGCTTCCCACACCACGAGCGTATTGGGTTCGGCCGACGAAAAGCCGTACTCGAACCCCAGGACGGCCTCCTCGGAAAGGACCGAGTCGATCACCACAAACGGGGCTTGCTGATCGGTTACGTTCTGCAAGGGTACGAACGTACCTTCGTTCCAGCGCTCGCGGTTCTGATCATGCAGCACCGCGTGCCGGTGGGAGAAGGTGCCACGGCCCGAATCTTGCCCGGTGATGCGAACGGCATAGCCGCTGGCGACCAGCGATGCAAACGCCAGGTGTTCGCCCATGCCCCAGTCCAGGGGTATTTTCCCGTCGCTCATGGCACGGCGGTCGGCGATGACCTTTTCCACCAGCGGATGAAGCTTAAAATTCTCCGGAATCCTTGTCAGCCGCTCGGCCAGCCGCCGCAGTTCGCCCATCGGCACCGCGGTATCGGCATTGTCGGTCCACTTGCGGTTGAGAAACGGTGACCAGTCAACGGCATACTTGCTCTTGAAGTTCGTGAGCGTCGGATCGACTGTCTGGCGGCCCTCGTCAAGCGCCTGCCGGCAGACACGCGTCATCTCGTCCGGCTCCTCCGTCCCCACCACGCCTTGCGCCACGAGCTTGTCGGCGTACAGCTTGCGCGTGCCGGGGTGGGCACCGATCTTCTTGTACATGAGCGGCTGGGTGACCGCCGGCGTGTCCTGTTCATTGTGCCCGAGCCGCCGGAAACAGACGATGTCGAGCAGCACGTCCTTCTTGAATTCACGTCGGAAATCGAGTGCGATGCGCATCGCCAACACCACCGCCTCCGGGTCATCGCCATTGACGTGCAGCACCGGTGCCTCGATCATCTTGACCACGTCCGAGCAGTACAAGCTCGAGCGCGAGTCGCGCGGATCGGAGGTCGTAAAGCCGATCTGGTTGTTGATAACGATATGAACGGTTCCACCGGTGCCGTAGCCGCGGGTCTGCGCCAGCGTCAGCGTCTCCATTACGACGCCCTGTCCGGCAAAGGCCGCATCGCCATGGACCTGGACCGCAAGAACCCGAACGCCGGTGCGATCGCCGCGCCGCTCCTGCCGCGCACGCACCGAGCCCTCGACCACGGGATTGACGATCTCCAGATGCGAAGGATTGAACGCCAGCGACAGGTGGACCGGGCCGCCGTTGGTCGAAACGTCGCTGGAGAAGCCGAGATGGTACTTGACGTCGCCTGCCGGTAGATCCGCGGCCGCCTTGCCCTCGAACTCGGCGAACAGGTCCTTGGGCATCTTGCCCAAGATGTTGACCAGCACATTCAGGCGCCCACGGTGCGCCATGCCGATGACGATCTCTTCGACGCCGGAGGCGCCGGCGTGTTGCACCAGCTCGTCCATCGCCGCGATGTAGCTTTCCCCGCCTTCGAGCGAAAAGCGCTTCTGACCCACGTACTTCGTATGCAGATAGCGCTCCAGCCCCTCGGCGGCGCTCAGCCGCTCGAGGATTCGACGCTTCTGTGCGGGGGAAAAATTCGGTGTCGAGCGGATCGACTCGAGGCGCTGCTGCAGCCAGCGCTTTTGCGTAGGGTCACCGATGTACATGTATTCCGCACCGATGGTCCCGCAATACGTCTGCCGCGCCGCCCCGATGATCTCGCGCAGCGTCATCTGTTCCTGGCCGAAATAGGTATTGGCCGCCGAGAACACGATATCCATATCGGCCTCGGTGAGATCATAGAAAGCCGGCTCCAATTCCGGGATCGGCAGTCGCTCCTGGCGCTTCAACGGATCCAGGTCGGCCCAGCGGCATCCCAGGAAGCGGTACGCGGCGATGATCGATTGGACGTGGACCTGCTTGCGCGCCACCGACAGATCGGTCGCCGCCACCGCCGGACGCAGGCTGCCCGCCTTGGCTCGCATGGCAAAGGATTCAACGATCGGCGCATGGGCAACGTCATGGGTTGACGAATTGCCGTCGGCCGCCGGAACAAGCTGCATCCGGTCAAAATAGGCGCGCCACTTTTCCGGTACGGAGCCGGGGTTGTCGAGATAGCGCTCGTAGAGTTCCTCTACGTACGGGGTATTGCCGCCAAACAGGTATGAGTTGGCCTGAAACTGTCGCATCATGGTGTTGCCTGCCCTTTCGAACGAGCTTCTCGTCAAAATTGCCCGACCGGCATCCGCCGATCGATTCTCACGTTCCCGGATTCCGAGTTCGCGATACGCGTCACCCTCTTCGCGCGGCCGACCATCGATCAGCCGGTATCGTCAATCGTGACGATCATTACACCGCGCGAACGTTCCATGCTAACACCGTGGTCGCCCTGTGCCACCGCTTGCCATCCGCGGAAAAGAAGGAAAATTCGCGCATCGCGACAGGCAGCCGGCCCGCCCTCGGTGGCCCACAGGCGCTGGCGACCGGATCCAAAAGGCGCTTGCGGCCCCTCACCGCTGCTCGATCGCAGGCACGTCGCGCCGGGGCGAACCGGCGTACAGCTGCCGCGGCCGGCCAATCTTGTACTCGGGATCCGAGATCATCTCGTTGAGCTGGGCGATCCAGCCGACCGTCCGCGCCACGGCGAAAATGGCCGTGAACAGCGATACCGGGATGCCGATGGCTTTTTGCACAATGCCGGAATAAAAATCCACATTCGGATAGAGCTTGCGACTGACAAAGTAATCGTCCTCGAGCGCAATCTTCTCCAATGCCATCGCCAGCTTGAACAGCGGGTCCTCGTGCAAACCGAGCTCGTTGAGGACCTCGTGACAGGTTTCCCGCATGAGCCGGGCGCGCGGATCGTAGTTCTTGTAGACCCGGTGACCAAATCCCATCAAGCGCACATTCGAATTCTTGTCCTTGACCTGGGCGATAAACTCCCCGATCTTCGCAACACCGCCCTGGCGCTGGACTTCGAACAGCATGTTCAATGCCGCCTCGTTGGCCCCGCCGTGCGCCGGACCCCAAAGACAGGCGACCCCGGCAGCGATCGCGGCGAATGGGTTGGTACCCGAGGATGCGCACATGCGCACGGTCGAAGTGGAGGCGTTCTGTTCATGGTCCGCGTGCAGGATCAAGATGCGGTCGAGCGCGCGGGCCAGTACTTCGTTGTAGCGGTAGTCCTCGCATGGGGTGGCAAACATCATGCGCATGAGATTGCCCGCGTACGACAATTCATTGCGCGGATACATGTACGGCTGCCCTACGGTGTACTTGTAGGCCATCGCGACCAGCGTCGGCATCTTGGCGATCAGCCGGATGGCCGAGATCTGACGCTGCGCCGGATCATTGAGATTCATCGAATCGGGATAAAACGCCGACATCGCACCGACCAGGCCCGTCATGACCGCCATCGGATGGGCATCGCGCCGGAAGCCGCGCAGGAAAAACTGCATCTGCTCATGCGCCATCGTGTGATACGTGACCTTTGCAACGAAATCCCGCTTCTGCTTATCGTTCGGCAGCTCGCCGTACAGGATCAAATGGCAGACCTCGAGAAAATCGCAGCTCGTCGCCAATTGCTCGATGGGATAGCCGCGGTAGAGCAACTCCCCCTTGTCGCCATCGATGTAGGTGATGCTCGAGTTGCAGGAGGCGGTCGAAAGAAAACCCGGGTCATAGGTGAATTTTCCGGTCTTCGCGTACAGCGCGCGGATGTCGATGACGTCCGGTCCGATGGTCCCATGGTACAAGGGAAGCTCGAGGGCGGGCGTACCATCGCTGAACGTCAGCGTGGCCTTGTGGGTTGACGGGGTCAATGCCATATCAATATCCTCGAGGTACAAGCGACTTCAGCCAACGATCAAGCATCACCACAGAGCGGCAGCGTTTACGCAGCTCGCAGCAATGCAAGCAGCTCGTGCACGGGCGCACAGTCGAGCACGCCCTGCGGCTGTTCCTGTCCCAGAACCAGGTCCAGTAGATGACCGTCGGGCAATTCCAGCAGGCATGCCAGCGCACCGATCGCCGGTAAAGCCAGCGTAGCCGCGTAGCGATCGAAAAAACGAGTCAACAACAGGTCGTTCTCGAGCATGCCGCGGCGGGCGCGCCAGCGCAGGCGGCGCAATTCGGCGCTCGCCGCCGAATCCGGGTCCGCCACGGTGGGTATTCGGTCGTGTGAGGTTTCCAGCGATGTGGGCATCAAATCTCCCGCCGCATCATCATTTCCTTGATCTTGCCGATTGCTCGCGTCGGATTGAGGCCCTTGGGACAGACCTCGACACAATTCATGATGGTGTGGCAACGGAACAGCCGGTACGGATCCATGAGATTGTCGAGCCGCTCGCCGGCGGCCTGGTCGCGGCTGTCGGCGATGAACCGGTACGCCTGCAGGAGTCCGGCCGGACCGACAAATTTGTCCGGGTTCCACCAAAAACTCGGACAGGAGGTCGAGCAACAGGCGCAAAGTATGCACTCGTACAGTCCGTCGAGTTCATCGCGCTGTTGTGGCGACTGCAGGCGCTCTTTTTCCGGGGGCGGGGTATTGTTGATCAGGTAGGGCTTGATCGAGTTGTACTGATTGAAGAAGTCGGTCATATCCACGATCAGGTCGCGTACAACCGGCAAACCCGGCAGCGGCCGCAGCACGATCGGCTGGCTCAACTCCCGCAGGTTCGTGGTACATGCCAGGCCGTTGCGGCCATTGATGTTCATGGCATCGGAACCGCAAACGCCTTCGCGGCAGGAGCGGCGAAACGACAGGCTGTCGTCGACATCCGCCTTGATTCGCATGAGCGCGTCGAGCAGCATCTTGTCGTGCGCGTGCAGGCGCACCTCGAGCTCCTGCATTCGCGGCTTGCTGTCGCGATCCGGATCGTAGCGATAGATGCGAAAACGGGCCATGCCCGCTTGTAGCGCTTGGGCCGGACGGGGAACAGGGCTCGTGGAATTCATCCTCGGCGATCCTTCAAAAGGTGCGCTTCTTGGGCTCGAAGGACGCAACCGTCAGGGGCTTGAGCTGCACGGGCTTGTACTGTAACCCGCCGCCGGAATACCACAGCGTGTGCTTGATCCAGTTGACATCGTCGCGTTGCGGGAAATCGTCGCGCGCGTGGGCGCCGCGGCTCTCGGTGCGCGCCAGTGCCGATTCGATCGTCGCCTGCGCCGCCGCCACCAGGTTGGACAGTTCGACGGCCTCCACTCGCGCCGTATTGAAGATCCGCGACTTGTCGTTGATCGCGACGCGTCCGGCGCGCTCGGCCAGTACCGCAACCTTGCGCACGCCTTCGGCAAGCAACGACTCGGTGCGAAATACGCCGCAGTGCGCCTGCATGGTGCGGCGCAGGTCGTTGGCCACCTCCTGCGTGCGCTCGCCGCCAGAGCGCGCGTCCAACTCGGCAAGGCGCGATAGGCTGCGGTCCCCCGCATCGCGCGGCAAAGGCTTGTGCGCACCGCCCTGCGCCAGGGCACCGGCGATATGGTTGCCGGCAGAGCGCCCAAAAACGATCAGGTCGAGCAGGGAGTTGGTTCCGAGCCGGTTGGCGCCGTGCACCGATACGCAGGCGCATTCTCCGATCGCATACAGTCCGCCGACGACCGCGTCCGGCGCACCGTTTCGCGGTGCAACCACCTGGCCGTGGAAATTGGACGGGATTCCCCCCATTTGGTAATGGATCGTCGGCACGACCGGGATCGGTTCACGAATCGGATCGACGTTGGCAAACTTCATTGCGATCTCGCGGATCGACGGCAGCCGCTTCATGATGGTCTCGGCGCCCAGGTGATCGAGCTTGAGCATGACGTGGTCGTGCTCCGGGCCGCAACCGCGCCCCTCCTTGATCTCCTGATCCATGGAACGCGAGACGAAGTCGCGCGGCGCCAGGTCCTTGAGCGTCGGCGCATAGCGCTCCATGAAGCGCTCGCCGCGTGAATTCAGCAGTATGCCGCCCTCGCCGCGCACCCCTTCGGTGATCAACACGCCCGCGCCGGCAACCCCGGTCGGGTGAAACTGCCAAAATTCCATGTCCTGCAAAGGAAGCCCTGCGCGGGACACCATTCCTAGCCCGTCACCCGTGTTGATATAGGCGTTGGTCGACGCCGCGAAGATGCGGCCGGCACCACCGGTTGCAAGCACCGTAACCTTGGACTCCAACAGCACCGGCAAGCCCGTCTCCATTTCCAGTGCGACCACTCCGACGCAATCGCCGTCGGCGTCCCGCACCAGGTCCAGCGCCATGTATTCAACGTAAAACTGGGTTCGCGCCGCGAGGTTGCACTGGTACAGGGTATGCAGGAGCGCGTGGCCGGTCCGATCGGCTGCGGCGCAGGCGCGCGGCACCGGCTTTTCACCGAAGTTCGCCGAGTGACCGCCGAAGGGCCGCTGGTAGATCGTACCGTCGGGATTTCGATCAAAGGGCATGCCCAAATGCTCGAGCTCGTAGACGGCGTTGGACGCCTCGCGGCACATGAACTCGATGGCGTCCTGATCGCCCAGGTAGTCGGATCCCTTGACGGTATCGAACATGTGCCACAGCCACTGATCCTCGGTCATGTTGCCCAAGGAGGCGCCGATCCCGCCCTGCGCAGCAACCGTATGCGAGCGCGTAGGAAATACCTTTGACAATACCGCGACGCTCAATCCCGCGCGCGCCAACTGCAGCGAGCAGCGCATCCCGGCGCCGCCCGCACCGACGATTACCGCGTCAAACCGACGGCGTGGCAGAGGCATGTTCTCAAACGCTCCAAAGGATCTGCACGGACCAGCCCAGGCAATACAACAGCCATAGGAGCGTTGCGACATGCAGCGCAAGACGAAGGCCGGCAGGCTTGACGTAGTCCATCCAGATATCGCGCACCCCGATCCAGGCGTGGTAGCAAAGGGCGAGGGACGCCATCATCGTCGCAAGCTTCATCGGAACGGGCGCGAAGACCCCGGACCAGCTGTCGTAGTCCAGACGCCCCGCCAAGGCCAGGCTGCAGCCCACCACGAGAAGAAAGGCGATCAAGACCAGCGCCGAGATGCGCTGTCCCAGCCAATCGCGCAACCCGTAGTGCGCGCCTACCAGTACGCGTCGTGAACCGATGGCCATCAAAGCAGCCCAAAAAGGAACAGTGCGAACAGCAAGGTCAGCGGCACGCTCACGGCGAAAACCAACCATGAACTCCGGCGCGCCGCCATGCGTTCGGTCCCCAGGTGCAGGTCGAGCAGCAGGAAGCGCACCCCAGCGCACAGGTGGTGCAGCAAGGCCCAGCCCAGCGCCAGCAGCAGCAATCGCGTCGTCCACGCCTGGGAAAAATGCACGAGGCGATCGAAACTTTGTTCCGAGCTCAGGCTCAAGTCGAACAGCCACAGCAACAGGGGCAGGAACAGGAACAGCAACAATCCGCTCAGCCGATGAAAAATGGAAACGACGCCGGGAATCGGAAGACGGTAGTTGGCCAGATCGCCGGGCGCGATATTGCGGATCTGCGATCGGGGCATGGGACGGGATGGGTTCGGGTTCGTCATGGTCTATTCTTGGCCCGCTTTGCCAGGACCGGATCGCGAGGTCGGGCCGCTATTCTGACGCAATTCCCGCGCGGGCAGAAAACCGGACCTGTACGCAGCTCAACGAGGTTCAGGTAAGCATGTTGTGGTAGTAGTACCCCCGCGTCACGCAAAGTCCGCGTCGCACCTCGACGGGGCGATCGCCGTAGGTATAGGAAACCCGTTCCACGAGCAGCAGCGGACTGCCGGCCTGCACCTGCAGCAATTCGGCGCTGCGCTCGTCGGCGGCGACCGCGCGCAAGCGCTCGTCGGCGCGAATCATGGGCACTCCAAATTCGGATTCAAACAGGCCATACAGGGGGCCGGTATACGCGGCCAAGCGCTCGTAGCTCAGTCCGCGGAACATGCGTGCCGGCAGCCATATCTCGTCGAGCACGACGGGCGCGGAAGCAAAGCGCAGCAGGCGTCGCACAAAGACGACGCCGGCACCGGCCTTGAGCCCCAGGCGCGCCGCGATCTCCGCCGGGGCACGCACGCGGCGACAATCCACGAAGCGGCTGTGTGCAACGGGAACAGCACCGTCGTCGGCGAGCAGGCGCAAGAATCGGTACTGGGATCGCGGCTCGTGGTGGGTCGCGACATAGGTGCCCTTGCCCTGGCGCCGGACGAGCAAGTTTTCCGCCGCCAGTTCGTCGATCGCCTTGCGCACGGTGCCCTGGCTCACCTGAAAGCGGGAGGCCAGTTCGAGTTCGCTGGGGATCGCCGTCGCCGGTTTCCATTCGCCACGGCGCAGGCTCTCCAGGAGCAAGCGTTTGATTTGCTTGTATAAAGGAGAAAACACCGCCGCCCCCCTGCCGCGGGCGGCCGCAGGAACGGGCTGGATGGATTCGGAGCTCATCAGGAGATCGGGTACCGTTTTCCGATAGTGAACCAGAAGCCGGGCCGGAGCGCAAGACAATCTTATATCTTATATATGAGTCGGCGTATACTGTCGCGGCCGACCCGCCCGATCGCAGCGCCGTGCCGGGATGACATCGCGGGCGGAAGGTGCAGGGTTACACTTTTCCGGCGACTGCGCAAATGGCTGGTCGCAAACGACGCACTCCGGAACAACTTTCGCTCTCAGGAGAACCGTGATGAGTCCACCGTCCGTGGCACCCGTGCGCGTTGCCGTGACCGGAGCTGCCGGCCAGATCGGATATTCGCTGTTATTTCGCATTGCCTCCGGCGAGATGCTCGGGCCCGACCAGCCGGTCGCCCTGCAATTGCTCGAGATCCCTGACGATAAGGCCCAGAAGGCGCTCAAGGGCGTAATGATGGAACTCGAGGACTGCGCCTTCCCGCTGCTGGTCTCGCAGCAGGCCTACAGCGAGGCCAACAGCGCGTTTCGCGACATCGACATCGCCCTGCTCGTGGGAGCCCGGCCGCGCGGGCCGGGAATGGAACGCAAGGATCTGCTGGCGGCAAATGCCCAGATCTTCACCTTCCAGGGCAAGGCGCTTGACGCGGTGGCCAGTCGCAATGTCAAGGTGCTGGTTGTTGGCAACCCCGCCAACACCAATGCCTACATCGCGATGAAGTCGGCACCGAGCCTTGCGCGGCGATGTTTCACTTCCATGTTGCGCCTTGACCACAATCGTGCCGTCTCCCAGGTCGCGGCACGTCTCGGGCAGCCGGTGCAGAACATCGAGAAGCTTTGTGTCTGGGGCAATCATTCGACGACCATGTACGCCGACTACCGATTTGCGACCGTGGGCGGTCGCTCGGTACGCCAGCTCATCAACGACGAGGCCTGGAACCGCGATGTTTTTCTGCCCACCGTCAGCAAACGCGGGGCGGCGGTCATCGAAGCGCGGGGGCTGTCCTCGGCGGCCTCGGCAGCCAACGCGGCGATCTGCCATGTGCGCGATTGGGTACGCGGAACCGCCGGCCGCTGGACAACGATGGGAATCGCGTCGGACGGAAGTTATGGAATACCGGTCGACACGATCTTCGGCTTCCCGGTCACCTGTGACGGCGGTGATTACCAGATCGTTGCCGACCTGCCGATCGACGAATTCTCCCGTTCCTGCCTGGACAAAACACTGGCGGAGCTGATCGAGGAACGCCGCGCCGTGGAACACCTGCTCGCCTGAAATCACGGTTTCTTCGGATCGAGCAGCCTCCGAAAATCGAACGCATTCGGAAGGAAAACCGACATGTCCAAGGAGTCCCCCGGCGCACGGTTTCGTGCCGCCCTGGAGCAGGAGCGGCCGCTGCAGATCGTCGGTGCCATCAATGCCAACCATGCACTGATGGCGACCAAGGTCGGATATCGGGCGCTGTACGTCTCCGGTGGCGGCGTTGCCGCCGGATCCCTGGGAATGCCGGACCTGGGGCTCAACACGCTGGACGACGTGCTAACGGACGTGCGCCGCATAACGGACGTGTGCGATACGCCGCTGCTGGTGGATGTCGACACCGGATTCGGACCGAGCGCATTTAACATCGCGCGAACGGTTCGGGCTCTTTGCAAGTTCGGCGCAGCCGCGCTCCATATCGAAGATCAAGTGGGCGCCAAGCGTTGCGGACACCGGCCCAACAAGGAAATCGTTCCGGTTGCCGAGATGGCCGACCGCGTCAAGGCGGCCGTGGACGCGCGCACCGACAGCCAGTTCTTCGTGATCGCGCGCACGGATGCCATTGCGGTCGAGGGCCTCGATCGGGCGATCGAGCGATCGCTCGCATGCGTTGCGGCCGGCGCGGACGCGATCTTTCCGGAAGCGGTGCGCGATGTCGGCAGTTATCGTCGGATTGCTTCGGCCGTGCGGGCGCCGGTACTGGCCAATCTCACCGAGTTCGGGCAGACGCCGCTGCTCACGCTGGACGAACTGCGTAGCGCCGGCGTCGCGATGGCGCTCTATCCGCTATCGGCGTTCCGCGCCATGAACAAGGCGGCGCTGCTCGTGTACGAGACGGTACGACGCGACGGCACGCAGCAAGCGGTGGTCAACACCATGCAAACGCGCGAGGAATTATACGAAGTGATTTCCTACCATGAGTTCGAGCGCAAGCTCGACCTCCTGTTCGAGCAGCAAAAATCCTAAACCCCGGTCCCGAACCCGGACTCACGCCCTCGGAGTCGCCATGCCCGAAGCATCCGTAGCGCCCGGCACCACCGCGAAACCCAAGAAGTCCGTGGCGCTTTCCGGCGTCGTCGCGGGTAACACCGCGCTTTGTACGGTGGGCCGTACCGGCAACGATCTGCATTATCGCGGATACGACATTCTCGATCTGGCCGAGGCCTGCGAGTTCGAGGAGGTGGCGTACCTGCTGATCCACGAGCACCTACCCACCTCCGTAGAGCTCGGGCGCTACAAGACGCGGCTGCGGGCGATGCGCGGACTGCCGGCGGCACTTCGCTCCGCGCTCGAGCGCCTGCCAGCGTCGGCCCACCCCATGGACGTACTGCGCAGCGGGGCCTCCGTGCTCGGGGCGATATTGCCCGAGCGCGAGGATCACTCGGGGGACGGCGCCCGGGCCATTGCCGACCGGCTGCTGGCCTCATTTGGATCGATGCTGCTGTACTGGTACCACTTCAGTCGCAATGGTCGCCGCATCGAGGTGGAGACCGACGACGATTCGATCGGCGGTCACTTCCTTCGCCTGTTGCACGGCGCGGGGCCCAGCCAGCACTGGGTGCGCGCGATGCACACGTCGCTGATCCTGTATGCCGAGCATGAGTTCAATGCCTCGACCTTCACCGCGCGGGTCATTGCCGGTACCGGATCCGATTTCTATTCGGCAGTTGTCGGCGCCATCGGCGCCCTGCGCGGACCCAAGCACGGCGGTGCCAACGAGGCGGCCTTCGAGATCCAGTCACGCTACCGCGACGCCGATCAGGCCGAGGCGGATATCCACGATCGGCTCGAACGAAAGGAAGTGATCATCGGCTTCGGACACCCGGTCTACACCGTTTCCGATCCGCGCAACAAAGTCATCCGGGAAGTTGCGCGCCGCCTGTCGCAGGAGGCTGGTTCGATGCGCCTTTTTGCCGTCGCCGAGCGGCTCGAAACTGTCATGTGGGATCAAAAAAAGATGTTTCCGAATCTTGACTGGTTCAGTGCGGTCTCCTACCACATGATGGGAGTGCCGACAGCGATGTTCACACCCTTGTTCGTCATCTCCCGCACCGCCGGCTGGAGCGCTCACATCATCGAGCAACGCATTGACAACAAGATCATCCGTCCCAGTGCCAACTATGTCGGCCCGGAAGACCTCGAGTTCGTCCCCATCGCGCGCCGCACCTAGTGAAGGAACCATGTCCTCGCAAACCAGCAACGTCCGCCCAAAGCCCGACGCGGTCCTGGTCGACATCGCCGACTACGTCCTCAAGACCCGAATCGCATCCAAGGCCGCGTTCGAAACCGCGCGCTACTGCCTGATCGATACCCTGGGCTGTGGTTTCGAGGCGCTGGAATATCCGGCGTGCACCAAGCTCCTCGGACCCATCGTTCCGGGCACCGTGGTACCAAACGGCGCCAAGGTGCCCGGCACCCAGTTCCAGCTCGACCCGGTGCAGGCGGCGTTCAATATCGGTGCGATGATTCGTTGGCTCGATTTCAACGATACGTGGCTGGCGGCCGAATGGGGCCATCCCTCCGATAATCTCGGCGGGATCCTGGCGTGTGCGGATTGGCTCTCCCGCAACGCGATTGCCTCGGGCCACACGCCTTTACACGTGCGCGATGTGCTCGAAGCGATGATCCGTGCCCATGAGATCCAGGGTTGCATCGCACTGGAGAATTCCTTCAACAAGGTCGGTCTCGATCACGTTGTTCTGGTCAAGGTTGCAAGCACCGCGGTCGTGGCGCGGATGCTGGGCCTGAATCGCGACGAGATCATCAACGCACTTTCGCTCGCATGGGTTGACGGCCAGGCACTGCGCACCTACCGTCACGCGCCCAATACCGGTTCACGCAAGAGCTGGGCGGCGGCCGACGCCACGTCGCGCGCCGTGCGGCTGGCGCTAATTGCCCGTACGGGTGAAATGGGATACCCGTCGGTCCTCACGGCAAAGACCTGGGGGTTCTACGATGTCTCGTTTCGCGGCAAACCGTTCCGGTTCCAGCGCAGGTATGGCAGCTATGTCATGGAGAACGTTCTGTTCAAGATCTCGTTCCCGGCGGAATTTCACTCGCAAACCGCCGTCGAGGCGGCCATGAGCCTGCATCAGGAAATCGACCGCCTGGGACGCAAGCCGGAGGACATTTGCAAGATCACCATACGCACGCATGAGGCATGCATTCGCATCATCGACAAGACGGGTCCGCTGCACAATCCTGCCGACCGAGACCATTGCATCCAATACATGGTGGCTGTGCCGATTCTGTTTGGACGTCTTACGGCGCAGGACTATGAGGATGGGGTCGCGCGTGATCCCCGCATCGATCAGCTGCGCGATAAGATCACCTGCGTCGAGGACAAGCAGTTCACCAAGGACTACCACGATCCGGAAAAGCGCTCGATTGCAAATGCGCTGACCGTCGAATTCCAGGACGGGACGAAGATCAAGGAGGTGGTTGTCGAATACCCTATTGGTCATAAGCGCCGCCGCAAGGAGGGCATGCCCGTTTTGATGGAGAAATTCAGGACGAATCTGGCCCGGGTATTCCCCGAAAAGCAGGCGGCGACCGTGCTTGCGCTGGTGCGCGACAGCAAGCGGTTCGACGCGACCCCGGTGCACGAATTCGTCGATCTCCTGGTGATTTGATCGGTTTTCCCGGCCACGGTACTTTTCGCCAATGGACAGGAAGCATGCGACATGGCCACGAATGAACATCCTCGCCGCTGGCAGCCGAAGGGCCCTGATCGCATTGGTGCCGCCGTCTTGGCGGTGGCGGCGACCTTGGGCGGATGCGCGACGGACTACGAGCTAACACTGATGCCACGCGACAGCGGCAAGCTGGACTACGGTACCGCGCACGACCTGGGCAATGGCCAGGCCAGCGTGTCGATCGCGATCGGGGACAAGACCTACAGCGGCACCTGGGTCGCGGTCGTACCGGAGTACTCGGTCGATTACGCGGGCGCGGGCTACGCGAGAGGCTGGTGGTCCGATTTTTACGGTGGTGGGGTCGCGGTCGACCGCAGCTATGGTGACGCGGTAGCTAAGGCATTGCTCCAGGCGCCCGACGGAACCGGCATGCGCTGCGACTTTTTTGGGCTGACAGGTGGCCAGGGAACCGGCAAGTGCGCAGACGACAAGGGCCTGGTCTACGACGTACAAATTCGCACACGGAACTAAAATGACGATCAACGATCCGTTTCAAAGTCTTCGGGATTTGCCGGCCGCCGGCGCGGGCGGCGCACGCTATTTCCAGCTCGCCGCACTCGAGGCCGCCGGGCTGGGAAAGATGTCGCGGCTGCCGGTTTCGATTCGCATCGTGCTCGAATCCGTGCTGCGCAACTGCGACGGGCGCAAGGTGACCGAAGAGCATGTGCGTCAGCTTGCCGGCTGGAAGCCCAATGCCGAACGCGTCGATGAGATCCCCTTTGTCGTCGCCCGCGTGGTGCTCCAGGATTTCACCGGGGTGCCGTTGCTCGCGGACCTGGCGGCAATGCGCAGCGTGGCCCTTCGCGGCGGCCAGGACCCCAAGCGCATCGAACCACTGGTCCCGGTCGACCTGGTTGTCGATCACTCGGTGATGATCGATCACTTCGGTACCCCCGACGCCCTAGATCTGAACATGAAACTGGAATTTCAGCGCAATCGCGAGCGCTACCAGTTCATGAAATGGGGCATGCAGGCATTCGACACTTTCGGGGTCGTGCCTCCGGGATTCGGCATCGTCCATCAGGTAAATCTTGAATACCTGGCGCGCGGCGTGCACATCAAGAACGGGATCGCATATCCCGACACGCTGGTTGGTACCGACAGCCACACCACCATGATAAATGGCATCGGCGTTGTGGGCTGGGGAGTCGGCGGCATCGAGGCGGAGGCCGCAATGCTGGGCCAGCCGGTATATTTTCTCACCCCCGATGTCGTCGGCGTGGAACTCACCGGGCAGTTGCGCGGCGGGGTCACCGCGACCGATCTGGTATTGACCATTACCGAACTGCTGCGCAAGGAAAAGGTCGTTGGCAAGTTCGTGGAGTTCTTCGGCTCGGGCACAGCATCGTTGACGGTTCCCGATCGCGCCACGATTGCCAACATGGCGCCCGAGTACGGTGCGACCATGGGCTTTTTCCCGGTTGACGAAAAGACCCTGGCGTATTTCGAGGGCACCGGGCGTACGCGCGCGGAAATCGATGCATTCGAAGCTTATTTCCGCGCGCAGGGACTGTTCGGCGTCCCCCAGGCCGGCCAAATCGACTACAGCAAGAAACTGCGCCTGAATCTGGCTAGCGTTGCACCGTCACTGGCCGGACCCAAGCGACCGCAGGACCGGATCGAGATCGGCAAGGTCAAGGCGAATTTCATCGAACTGTATTCCAAGCCGGTTGCCGAGAACGGGTTCAACCAGCCTGCGGCCCGGCTCCGGCAGGCCATCCGTACCAGCGGCGGGCTGGAAATCGCCAGCGGCGACGTGCTCATCGCGGCCATTACCTCGTGCACCAACACCAGCAACCCCAGTGTCCTGCTGGCGGCGGGTCTGCTCGCGAAGAAGGCGGTCGAGGCGGGCCTGCGTGTCCAGCCGAAGGTGAAGACATCGCTTGCGCCGGGTTCGCGCGTGGTCACGGAATACTTGCAACGGACAGGACTGCTCTCGTACCTGGAACAGCTCGGATTCGGGGTGGCAGCGTACGGCTGCACGACTTGCATCGGTAATGCCGGCGATCTGCGCCCGGAAATCAACGATGCAATAACTCGGCACGATCTCATATGCGCGGCGGTGCTGTCGGGCAATCGCAACTTCGAAGCCCGCATCCATCCCAACATCAAGGCCAACTTCCTCGCCTCGCCCCCGCTCGTGGTGGCATACGCCATCGCGGGGACAGTGCTGCGCGACCTGATGACCGAACCGGTCGGCATCGGCCATGGAGACCGCAAGATCTGGCTCGGTGACATCTGGCCGAGCGCCGACGAAGTACAGGCCCTGGTTCCATCCGCCATGGACCCGAAGGCCTTCCGCATCAACTACAGTCGCGTGAAGTCCGAGCCTGGTCGGCTTTGGCAGGCCATCGAAGGCGGGGTCGGACAAACGTATGCCTGGCCGGATTCGACCTATATCGCGGAACCACCCTTTTTCGAGGGCTTCACGATGCAGCCGCCGGCAGTCCCCGCACCCGTCAAGAACGCCCGTGCGCTTGGCATTTTCGGCGATTCGATCACTACCGATCACATCTCGCCCGCAGGCTCCATCGAGGAAACATCGCCAGCCGGGCGCTGGCTGATGGAGCACGGCGTCAGCAAGGCCGACTTCAACAGCTACGGTTCCCGGCGCGGCAATCACGATGTCATGATGCGCGGGACGTTTGCCAACGTTCGCATCAAGAACCTGATGGTGCCTCCTACCGCCGACGGCTCCCGCATCGAGGGCGGGGTGACCATCCACCGCCCCTCGGGGGAACAGGTGTCGATCTTTGACGCGGCGATGCGCTACCGGGCAGCAGGCGTTCCGACGATCGTCTTTGGCGGCGAAGAGTACGGCACGGGTTCTTCGCGCGACTGGGCCGCCAAGGGCACCCAGTTGCTGGGCGTGCGGGCCGTGATCGCGCGCAGTTTCGAGCGTATTCACCGCAGCAACCTGGTCGGCATGGGAGTGCTGCCATTGCAGTTCCATGGCAGCGACAGTGCTGCCAAGCTGCAGATCACGGGCGATGAGACGTTTGACCTGCTCGGACTGGACGATGTGCGGCCACGTCAGCAGGTCACCCTGGCGATTCGCCGAGCCGACGGTTCGCTGCGCACGGTGGAGCTAACCTTGCGGATCGACACGCCGATCGAGGTCGACTATTACCGCAACGGCGGCATCCTGCCTTTCGTTCTGCGGCAACTGCTCGCCGCATAGCGGGCACGCCATCGATGTCAGCGCGCCATGAATGTTCCGCTCCGATGCTGGATCCGCGCGCCGCTGCGTGCGTGCGGCCCTGCGCGGTAATCGATACCAACGTCTGGCTCGACATCTTCGTGTTCCAGGATGTGGCGGCGCGGCCCCTGGCCCGGATGCTGCAATCCGGGGCCGTGCTGGCGATCCGAAGCACGCGCACGCAGGCCGAGTTGCGTGTCGTTCTGGCGCGACCCCAGTTCGCCGCGAAGCTCACCGATGCCGCGGCAGCGCAATTGATGGAAACCTGGCAGGCGATGACGCGCAACGTCGAACCCACCCGGGTCGCTCCCTGGCTATGTCGCGATCCGAATGATCAGAAATTTCTCGACCTGGCATTCAGCGCGCGTGCGGCGCTGCTTTTCACCAAGGACCGCGCCTTGCTCGATCTGGCCCGCAAGGCTCGCCGCTATGGTCTGCACATTGCCGAACCGGGAATTCTTGCCGCGCCGGACGGCGCGCCCCTTGCGGCGTGCAGTTGCTGAAACGCGGATATCGCACGCGCAGCCAAACATGCCAAGCTCGATCCGGTCCAGGCCCGAAGCCCTCATCGGTCCGTCCAAACTACCCGGGATCGGCACGACGATCTTCACGGTCATGTCTCAGCTCGCTGCCGAGCGCGGCGCCATCAACCTCGGCCAGGGATTTCCCGATTTCAACTGCGAACCGCTCCTTCAGCAGCTGGTAACCCAGGCCATGGCCGACGGCGACAACCAGTACGCGCCGATGGCCGGCAAGCCTGCGCTGCGCCACGCAGTCGCCGCCAAGATCGAGAGGCTGCATGGCTGCCGCTATGACGCGGACGACGAGATCACGATCACGGCCGGTGCAACCCAGGCAATCCTCACCGCGGTGCTGGCGCTGGTGCGTCCAGGCGACGAGGTCATCATCCTGGAACCCGCATACGACAGCTACGTGCCGGCCATATTGCTTGCCGGGGGCCGGGCGGTTCGCGTACCGCTGGACCACACCAAGGGCTATCGGCCGGACTGGAACCGCGTTGCCGCCGTCATAACGGCCCAAACGCGACTGCTGATCATCAACTCTCCCCACAACCCGACCGGGAGCGTCTTCGGCGACGAGGACATCCGTGCCCTGGAGCAAATTGTCCATGCGCACGGCATTTTCCTTTTGGCCGACGAGGTATACGAGCACATCGTCTTTGACCAGAAACCGCACCGCAGCCTGTCAGCTTCGGCGGAACTGGCCGCACGTGCATTCGTCATTTCCAGCTTCGGCAAGACGTTTCACTGTACCGGTTGGAAGATCGGGTATTGCTGCGCGCCTTCGGCTCTCTCAAAGGAGTTTCGCAAGGTGCATCAGTTCAACGTGTTCGCCGTCAATCATCCCATGCAGTCGGGCATCGCGGCGTATCTCGAGGACCCGGCCCACTATCTGGAATTGGCGGCTTTCTACCAGGCCAAGCGCGATCGCTTCATCGCCGGGCTGGCCGCAACCCGATTTCGGGCACTGCCGTGCCCGGGCACCTACTTCGTCCTGGCCGATTACCGCGCCATATCCGAGGAGCCCGAAGCGCAGTTCGCGCACCGCCTGCTGATGGAGCACGGCGTTGCCTCGATTCCGGTGTCCGCGTTCTACCAGCAACCATTCGATAATCACGTCGTGCGCTTTTGTTTTGGCAAGCGCGAGCAGACCCTGGACGCCGGACTCGAAAGGCTCGCGCAGGCCTGAGGCCCGGGACGCGCAGCTCCGCACCAATCCTTGCCTGCGCCGACCTGCGCCTACAGGATCTGCGCGACCGTCTCAAAGGCCAGCCGCGGTCCGCGCGGATAAAACTTTGCCGGATCGGCGACGCCGATGTTGACGAGAAAGTTCGACTTGTACCGCCCGTCCGCAAAGAACTCCGCATCGACCATCGCCGGTGTAAAGCCCGACATCGGTCCACAGTCTAAGCCCAGCGCCCGCGCCGCCACGATCAGATAAGCGCCCTGCAGGGTTGCGTTGCGAAAGGCCGTTTCCCGGGCGGCAGCCGCATTGTTGACAAATATTGGCTTGGCATCGGAAGCCGGGTACTGCGCCGGCAGGTATTCGAAGAACTGCGTGTCGTAGGCGACGATCACGGTGACCGGCGCCGCCATGGTCTGGCCGACGTTGCCCGGGATCAGCGCCGGTTTCAGACGCTCCTTCGCGGCCGCGCTGCGAACGAAAACGAACCGAGCCGGCTGGCAATTGAACGAGGTTGGTCCCCACTTGAGCAGGTCGTACAGCGCATTCAGGCTGGCATCGGGCACCGGGTCGGGACGGAAACCATGCGCGGTATGGGCCGAGCGGAAAATCTGATCAAGTGTGGCATCGGAAAGCTTCGTGGTCATGGTCGGCGACCTCGGATTGGGTAATCACGCGCGAGAATACCGGGGACAGCCCCCGGTGCCGGCCACTAATCCAGCGCATCTTCCTTTGCGATTCCGGGAAGAAGCTGCGCCGACTGTTCGTTCGGCAATGCCTCAACCTCCTTGAGCGCACGCTGCATCTGCCGCGTACGCGTATCGGCAGCATCCAAGGTGTTTGACACCGTACGCACCTGCTCACGGATCTTGGTCAACCAGTCACCAAACCGCGCGAACTCCGTTTTCACCGCCCCCAGAAGCCGCCAGACCTCGGCCGAGCGCTGTTCAATTGCCAGCGTTCGGAATCCCATCTGCAGGGTGTTCAACATCGCGAACAGCGTCGTCGGACCCGCTATGACGACACGGCGCTCGCGATTGAGCATGTCCATCAACCCCGGGCGACGCAGGATTTCGGCGAACAGGCTCTCGGAAGGAACAAAAAGAATCGCAAAGTCCGTGGTGTAGGGTGGCTCGATGTATTTGTCGCGGATGCTGCGCGCTTCGACCTTGATGCGGTTTTCCAGGGCGCGCGCCGCATCTTCCACCGCTTCGGCGTCACCTTGCTCCTGCGCGGCCTGCAGGCGCTCATAATCCTCCGCCGGGAACTTCGCATCGATGGGCAGCCATACCGCTTCGCCGTCGCCGCGACCCGGCAATCGAACCGCGAATTCCACGCGCTCCGAGGAACCGGGCCGCGTCGCCTGGTTGACCGCGTATTGATCGGGCAGCAGCACCTGCTCGAGCAGCGTTGCGAGTTGCGTTTCGCCAAAGGTTCCGCGCACCTTGACGTTGCCCAGGACGCGCTTGAGGTCGCCAACGCCGGCAGCGAGCGTCTGCATTTCACCAAGACCCTGATGCACCTGTTCGAGCCGCTCGGAAACCAGGCGGAAAGACTCGCCCAGGCGCGCCTCGAGCGTGGTCTGAAGCTTTTCCTCAACGGTCGCGCGCATCTGGTCGAGTTTGAACTCGTTGCCCGATTGCAGCGCTTGCAGCCGGGCCTCGAGCGTCAGTCGGATTTCCGCCAAACCCCGTTGCGTGGCCGCACTCCATTCGCTCAGATGATTCTGCATCGTACGACCGTAGAGACCGAGCTGCTCGGTGTGGACGCCGGTCGTCTGCGCCAGCTGCGCGCCGAAAGCCGACTGCATCTGACCAAGGCGATGATCGGCCTCGATGCGCGCGGAACTGGCGTTGCTGTCCAGGGCCTGACGCAGTTCCCGCTCCAGCCGCTCATTGTCCTCGTGCAATCGTTCGATCGCCTGGATGAGTGCGCTGCTGGCAAGGCGCGCACGCGCAAGCCCCCAAAGCACGATACCGATCACGGCGCCGGCGAGCACCAGGTTCAGAGCCAGGCTCAGCGCCGGGTAATTCTGCAAAGTATCCATGAACGGGAATGTACAACGCGGGGACCTTGCTTATGCCTCGCGTAACGATGTCAGCGGCGGCGTCCCCAGGATTTTGCGCATGCCGGCCCAGCCTCCCAGCAGCGCCGCTGCAATGCCTCCGCCGATGCCCGCGAACGCGACCCAAGGGTGGACCACGAATTCGAAATCGAAAACGAACCTCGCCAGCGCCCAGCCAACCACAGCCGCACCAGCGGCCGCGAGGGCGCCGGACAGCGCGCCGACCAGGATCAGCTCCGCTGTCTGCGCTCGCGCCAGCTGCTGGCGCGAAGCTCCCAATGCGCGCAGCAGGGCAGCCTCGCGGACACGTTCGTCGTGCGAGGACGCAAGCGCGGTATAGAGCACCAGTACGCCGGCGGCGAGCGCGAATCCGAACAGGAATTGTGCTGCGCCGGTGACCTGGTCGAGCATGCCGCGCACTTGTCCCAGGACCTGGTCGGTGTCGATGATCGTCAAGTTCGGGAATTGGCGCACCAGTTCGGCCCCGAGCCCCGCCTGCTCCGCCGGCAGGAAAAAGGACGTGATGAAGCTTTGCGGCGCCTGGCGCAGCAGGGACGGCGACATGATGACAAAGAAATTCACCCGCATCGATTCCCAGCTCAGCTTGCGTATGCTGGTCACTGTCGCCGCCACCGTCTGTCCGGCAATGTCGAACCGCAATACCTGGCCAAGCCGGATTCCCAGTCTTCTGGCGACACCGTCCTCGATCGATAATTCCTGCGCATCCGGCGCAAACCAATGCCCCTGCTCGATGCGGTTGTACGCCGGTGGATCGACCCGGTAGGAGAGGTTGAATTCGCGATCGATCAGGGCGCGCGCGCGGGCATCCTCGAAGTTCTCCGGCCCCACCCGCTTGCCGTCGATTTCGATCAGGCGCCCCCGGATCATGGGCTCCAGCGAGACCTCGGCGATGTGGGCAGCGCGCAAGCGTGCGCCCACCGCGTCAACCTGGTCGGGTTGGATATTGATCACGAACCGGTTGGGGGCATTGACGGGCGCCTGCGCGTGCCATGCATCGACCAGGTCGGTGCGCGCGATGCCCAACACCAGCAGCGCCATCAGCCCAACGGCCAGCGCAACGGTCTGCGCCACGCTGGCGGCGGGCCGCCGTTGCATGGCCGCCAGGGCGAAGCGCCACGCGACCCCCACCGTCTGGCTCTCGCGGTGACGCAGGCACTGCAATGCCCGTATGGCGCCGCGCGCGATCGCGGCGTAAAGGGCGACGCACGCGAGGAACGCGCCCCCGACGATCGCCCCGAGCTTGGCGTCCCCGGCAGTCCAGAACAGCAGCCCCGCGAATCCAATCGCGGCCGCCACATATGCCGACCAGGTGCGCGCGCTCTGCACGCCGACATCGCGACGCAGGACACGCACGGGCGATACGCGGCGCAACTGTTCGAGCGGCGGCAGGGCAAAGCCCAGCAGCAGCACCACGCCGCAGAGCAATCCGCGCACGGCCGGATATGGCATTGGCCAGGGAAGGTTCTCCTGCATGAGGCCTGCGAGCAATTCGATGAGCACGAAATGCAGCGCCAGTCCGGAGGCGACCCCCACAAGGCTCGCGGCCACTCCAATGAGCGCGAATTCCAGCCCGAACAAACCCAGGATTTCATTCTGGGCCAATCCCAGGCAACGCATCAGGGCGCAGGAGTCGAGCCGCCGCACCGAGAAACGGCGCGCAGCAGTGCTGACGGCGACCGCGGAGATCATGACGGTCAGCAAGGCAACCAGGCCCATGTAGCGGTCTGCGCGCGCGAGCGTATTTTGCATTTCCGGGCGCCCGTCATCGAGCGACTCCAGGTGTTGCCCGCGTTGCAATCTTGGCTGCAACGACTCGACTAGCCCGCGCACTACCGCACGGTCCCCAGCGATCAACCACCGGTAGGCGACGCGACTCGCAGGCTGGATCAATCCCGTCGCGGGCAGATCCTCGGCGTTGATCAGCACGCGCGGGGCAAATCCCATCACCTGCATGGCGCGGTCCGGTTCGGCGGCGATAACCGCGACAATGCGCAGGCGCATATTACCCAGCCGCAGCCAGTCCCCCTGTTGCAGGCCAAGCACGTACAAGACTTGTGTTTCCACCCATGCCGTGCCGGCAGCCGGTATCCCGCCGGCAGCGCGAGGCGTCCCGCCCTCCATCACCTGGAGTGTTCCGCGCAGCGGATAGCCGCTCGACACGGCCTTGACGGCGACCAGCAGATCGGCCTCCGGTTTCGCATCCGCTATCGCCATGCTCGGAAAGGACGCCGTCAGCGCGCTGCGCAGTCCCAAACGATCCGCCTCTCGTTCCCATTGCGGATCGATCGCGTGATCCGACTCCAGGACCGCGTCGCCACCGAGATATTGCGCAGCGTCGCGCTGCAGACCCGACCGGACCCGATCGACGAAGAAGCCGACGCTCGTTACCGCGGCAACCGCGATCACGAGGGCCGTCGCCAGTAGGCGCAGTTCGCCACCACGCCAATCGCGCCGCGCCATGCGCAGCGCCTGTCCAAACAGCGTATGAATCCTCATCCCACGCCGATTCTACGGCCGACCACGCAAGGCTGCGGAAGGGCGTCCGTTCCCGATCGCCTTGGAGCCGCTTACGAGTAGATCCGGCACGGCGGGTGCAGAATGCAACGCACCGATCGAAGCCGATCTCGCAAGCAAGAATCCAATAATGCCCCTCGCGAGCAAGTCCTAGCTCTTCCTGGACCCCTCTCGGGGAGAATCTTCCCTATGCGAGCTGGATCAGCTCGATCCGGTATTGATCCGGATCTTCGACGAACGCAATCACGCTGCTTCCGCCTTTGACGGGCCCGGGCTCGCGCGTGACTTTCCCGCCCGCGGCGCGGATTCGTGCACAGGTGGCAGCAACGTCGCTCACCCCCAGCGCGATGTGCCCGTAGGCGGTTCCCAAATCGTAGCGCTCGACGCCGTAGTTATAGGTGAGCTCGATCTCGGCATTGCCCTCCGCGTTGCCGCGCCCGAAACCGACGAAAGCCAGCGTGTATTTCTGCTCGGGCCGATCGCTCGTTCGAAGCAGGTTCATCCCCATTACGCGGGTGTAAAAATCGATCGAGCGCTGCAAGTCGCCAACACGCAGCATGGTGTGCAGTAGCTTCATGGTCGGGCGCGCTCCATTTTTCTATGTCCAGAAACCGCATCGCATATTATGAAGCTTGGAGAATCCGCCGTCAGCCGCCGTTGGTTACCGGCGACCGATCAGCCGTTTCCGTTGGGAATCGCGCTAGCCTTGCCGGTGTTGCCGCAATTGTGAGAGGACGCCATGCGCTACCGCCTGCTGGGCCACACCGGTTTTTATGTTTCCGAGCTTTGCCTCGGCACAATGACCTAGGGAATAGCGGATTTGCCGACCTCGAACCAGTTGATGGAGCTGGAGTGCAATTATGTCCTCGCAAACTTCATCGGCGTGCACCAGGTTGTTTGAATCGTCTCGGGCTCCTTAACCGCCCCCCAAATCATTGCGATCGGTCGGACAGCATTTCTATCGTTGCACCTGGCGGTGGCCTCGATGCGCCCAGGAAGCTCACCGTCATCGGTGCGATTCGATCCGCACAAGTCTGTATTGCAATGTGCCCGCAGCCGTCAAATACCTCCAGTACGGATTGCGGAGCCGCCTGTTGCATGGCTTCGCCGATTGTCAAGGGCGTCAACAAGTCTTGTTTGCCCCACACCAGCAACAAGGGCATCTTCAAATCGGAGAACCTCCGATCCAGCAGATCCGCACCGGTTTTCATTGAGGCCAGGGCCCGTTCAATCACCCATCCGTCCCGTCTTGTCTTCCGCAGCAGGTCCTCTTTCACGAAATCCGGTATCGGATCCGGGTTGGGCATCAGAAGTGCCATTAGCGCATCCACCTGTGCGCTGGTTTGCGGCGTAAAAAGCGCTAAATCGAAGCTCGGCGTAAACGACAGTCCTGCGCTGTCGAACAAGATGAGCTGACTGATGCGCCGTGGCTGGTCGAGAGCCACCATGGCCGAGATCCACCCGCCCATTGACTCGCCAACCAGGGCCACTCTTTCCAGATGCTTCGCGTCCAGAAATGTTTCGACCAACTTGGCCTGTTCCGTTATCGAATAGCTGTGGTCCGCTGGCTTCGCGGATTCACCGAACCCCAAAAGATCCATGGCGATTACGTGGTGCCCGCCCCGCACCAGATACGGCATGAGCTTGCCCCAGTCCTGCTGTGCCGATCCCCCGAGCCCGTGCACGAGTACCACCGGATCTCCGCTTCCGCCCTCGACGAAATGCAGTTCGTGACCGTCGAGGTTCATGGTGTCGCTGTCGATTCCCGCAAGAAACAGCTGGGCTTGCATAAACCTTGAGGCCGCCCACAGTGGCGCGCGCCAGACGGTCACTGCAAGGGCGGCTGCGACGAGTACGAATAAAGGCAACGTGGACACTGCGACTCGAGCGATCCGGCGAAATTCTTCTCGAGCGCGCCCACCTGTCTTCGTCACGAATGCTCCCAAAACGGAATCAGTTGGCCATTTTATGAAACGATTGCACGATCGGAGCATTTCGAAGCGCTAGCAACACCAGTGCAGCCGGCCATTGGCGGTAAAGGCGAACCGGTCGAGCGGCTCGCCGTGGTATTCGGCCATATGATTGGGCCCTGCCTCGCCGTGCACCCAGACCATAAGAGGAGTCCGGCTTTCCCCGGGGCTGCGTGCGGCATGGACAACCTCGCCCCGCATCGCCGGTAACAAGGTGCTGCCGACGGCGCACAGGGCCGGTAGGCCTCGCATGCCGCGCGGATGTCTGTTAGCTGCGGCAACGAGCCGATGGTCGTCGACGAAGATGGGGCAGGCGTTCTTAGACCTACCCGTATCGGCGCGGCCTTCCATCCACTTGGCTTGGCGATTGGCCTACGGACCCGCCCCTACGGCGCCACTGGTCCGGCGGCCCGGGACCAGAGTGTACGGCCACGCGGGGGCGCACCGCCCTCGTCGCATCGCCACGCGTATTGCGCGTTGGGTGTTTACGCTACTGCGAAAAAAACAATACCGAGCGCGCTAAGTCCTACGATGGTAATGACAAAGAATCGGATGCTGTGCCAGACGTCGATATCGCCCATGTTCTTCTCCGTTTCGGGAATGAATCGTCCCATAGCCCACGTTACGCCCGGGATTGCGGCATTACAAGCGTCGGATTTGGGCTGACCACCACAAAACAAAGGAAAAAGGGCCGCAACAACATGTCCCCGCGATACAGGAGCCATGCTGCCGTCAGGGGCAACTTACTGCTTTCCCTTGCGTAGAGGTCATTCCCGCGAGTCAAGTTCCCGAAGAAAAAACACACGGTGTACCGAGGGCTGGCCAACGGCGCGGGCCCGGATTACCCAGCCGCGCGCTTCCGGGCGCTTTACCGGGAGTCTGCCGCATTTCGGCCGGATTGTGCGTTGCAGCATCTCCATTCCCTTCGAATTGTCCCGGCAGCGGCCCGCAAAATGTAGGTGTTCGCCCTTACCGCGAATAGGAATGCGTCGTATTTCCTATTGTTTAGTGAATTAGTCTGGTTTACATTTACTTAGCAACCCTTCAGCTAAGGGGGTTCCCGGTCCATCGGTCATCGCCCGGACGCCCGCCAAGCGGAGGCAATCCAAACCCTTCGAGGAGATTCTCATGAAGACAGATATCGTGGCGGCAATCAAATGGCTGACGACACTGACGGCGGTGTTCGCGCCATTTCTCGTGGTTGGCTATGCCCTTCTCATCGTTCCCGGCGGCTTGCACGCCCTGCAGAACACCGATGGGGTGGACTGGATCTGGCTCATCTTGCTCGGGGGCATGATGCTGGGCATTTACTACTTTCTCGCGGTGTATTTGCTGGACAAGGAGACTGATCGGCGTGGAGTTCCCGCCACTCAATAACAATGACGCTACCCTGGTCGGCCGGGACGACGCCAGAGATTTGTCGATTCTGAGCCGCTCATTCGGTATCTTCGACGTGGACCAGGAAGGCCACCCTTGGCGCGTCGAACTTGAAGCGTTCCAGCGTTCCGTGTCCGCTCGCTAGTACGGTTTGCGTTCCGCCATTCGCCCGCCGCTTGTGCCGCAAAGCAAGCGGCGATGCGGGCGCGCGCTTCACTCTGGCGGTCGGGTCGGCGCCTGTTCCGGCCGAGAAAAATGGCTCAGCGGCAGGGCGCTATCGTCATAAACGAGCGCGACGCGCAACCCAGCTGTGGCGCAACCACTCGCTCAGGATCTCGACAAATTGTCGTTGCGGTCACGCAATTGCCGGAGCCGCCACGTAGGACAGCTGATTTCCTCGCAACTAGCAGCCGCGTCGGGGTCTCGCGAGGCAGCTCGGAGTTGGGCTCGCACAGAGGGACCAAACAAAAACCCCGCTTACGTAGCGGGGCTTTGCGCCAGATGCGTCCCTGTGGTTAGGCGGTCACTACTGGCAGTAGGTCCTACTCCACCTTGGTTTCTGGCTTGAGCGCATCGTCGTTACCTACGATGATGCAGCCAGACACAGGGCGCAGCGATACATCCAATCCGGGCTAGTGCGCCGTCCTCTTTCTCCTTCGCAGGTGATAAGCCACAGAGCTCGACCCGGCACAGGTCCGCCCGATTACCCCGATTACCCCCTCACCTTCACTCGAGATTGGGATAGTTGCGGGCATAGCGCTGTTTTTCCTTCTGCAACGCTTTTGCGCAATTGATAAATGCCTCTAGGTCGCCGCGAGAATTTTCCCGAGCCGGATGTTCCTATGCCTTCTGGGAGATTTGGTGAATGTGCGTAATAGGCCGGCTGTTCTCGGTCGTGACATGCCAACAATCGGACCCGAAGCCGACACGGATGCCAATGGGGCGTTACTTGTTTCCGAGTAGTCCGGACGACAAGGTGCACCCCGTGTGGCCAGAATGGAAATCTGTTCTTCTTCGCTTGAATGCCGTACGACTACTAGCGAACATAGACGGCGTTCTCGTACGCTTCGAAATCCGCGTGTGACAAGCGGCCGTCGTGGTCGGTGTCAAACCGGTCGAAAAGGCGGACCAGATCCGGCATTTTCTTGGCGTCCTCCCGTCCGATGAAGCCATCGTGATCGGTATCGAGGCTCTGGAAGTCCTCGGCAATTTCCTCCTCGTCCTCCAGGTACACCGCAAGAAAGTAGTAGATGCCCAACATCATGGCCCCAAGCAAAATGAGCCAGATCCAATCGACGCCACTGGTATTGCGCAAAGTCCCCCAGGGGTCGGGAAGGACAATGAAGGCAGCGCCGGTCATGAAAAACGGTGCGAAGACCGCTACCAGTAGCGTCAGCCTCTTGATAGTTGTTTTCATAACAATCTCCTTTAAATGGTCGCGGAAGTTGTTCAGCATGGCGGGCGCCTGGCTGATGACCGAAAGGCCAGGAATGACCATGGCTTAACAACTAGTAAGAAACGTACGCCCGACTTATGATGAAAACAAGAGGAAATGCAAATCGTTCCTAAATAAGGTACGGGCGAACACGTATTTTCTTTCGGTATTTTTGGGGCACACGTCAAGCCGACTCGCATTGCCGCACTGCGCTCAAAGGAACGCTTCCGTCCACTTTGGTGGAAAAACGTACTTGGCGGAAGCGGTGCTCTGCCACCACAACTATGCATTCGGCCTTCCGACCCCCGGTAGTCTCTTTCCCTCAGTGAAGCAAAATATCCCGTAGGCTCTACTATTGATAGAGGCTCTACTGCAGATCACCACAACGCAGTAAAACGAAGCATGGAACAAGCACACGCCCGCTACCTGCAGCACGTCGAATCGATTCGCGCCGCCTATGGCGATGCTGCCGCGCTCGCAGTTCGCGCAATGGCATCGTTCCGGTTCGCGCAGTTGACTACGCTGGCCTTGATCGAAGAATTGGATCGGGCCAACATGCTGGCACCGGACTGTGCTGATACCGTCAACGCACTGTGGGCCACGGCGCAATCACAGACGACGCAGGTGATGCTTGCCCCGCTGATCGCGGGCAAGACCGATGAGGAAGCATCGGCACTGGTCACCACTATCAGCGAAGTCTCGAAGATCATGGCCGCGTTGCCGTTGGCGACTGCCGCCTGCCATTGACCGTCCCCAAGTCAATTCCGGTCGGTCCGCTTTGACGGCGTCAGCGGCAAGAGGCCCCGGGCTGCGAACACAAACCACACACACCATTTCGATTCATGCGGTGCGATCGGTTCGCGTCGCTAACAGAAGTAAATAATCCGGCGGTTTCCAAGGCCAAAACTACCTGAATCGCAACCGGATTCGCTCGCGAATTCCCACGGTACACCGCCGACGTAGCCGGACTTCGCTACCTCGTTTCTAAGGTTTGATTTTGCATTGGTGCACCTACGGGATATAGATTATTGGCGGAAACGGTGAGATTCGAACTCACGAACGGTTGCCCGTTGCTGGTTTTCAAGACCAGTGCGTAGGGGCACGACGGGACGGATGACCGAGGACAGCAGGGGTCCGGAGCGGTCGCGAAATGCCCCAAGGTGGGTGTAGATTGGGTGTCGAATCCGGCGGGCAGTAATCTATATGCCATGCTCGCCCGAAAGACCCTGTTCGCCCGCGCGTTGCTGTACGTCGCCATGCTGATGGCGGTGATTGGGCTGTATGTGATATCGCCTGAACCGCCCGCACCGCGTACCGTGGTCATGCCTGCGAAACCCGCTGAACACGAAGCGGAAATTTCGGATGCCTTGGAACTTCACATTGAAACCGGCGTCGATTGCCGCGATTGGGGCGGCGTGCTTTCGGAGGATCGGAAAGTTTGTCTCTTTGAAGGGAAACCGCAATGACGCTACTGCGTCGGCTTGGACTGGTCTGACAACGGTTTCGGCTGATTAGCCGTCGAACCCACATGAATCGTAGTTGTCCCGATGGTGCGACCATCAACGTCGAGTCGTATCACATAGCTCCCGGACACCGGGAACATCGGATCGCGCAAATTTATGACAAGCTGAACGCTGCCAAAGTCAAGAGATCCGCTTTTTTGGCCAACCGGCTTTGGGGCGAGAAACTCGTTCTTAATTTGTGTCAGCTTTTCCCCGGTCGGATGTTCCATAACAAGTTCGAACTTGTGCGGTTCTGCCCGAATGTCGCCAGATTCCAATGCAAGCCGCGTGGCCACGCTCAGTGACGACAGTACGGCCGGAAGTTCCTTCACATACAAGTGATCGAATACTCCAACAAGGGTGGCCTTGCCGCCCGAATCGGAGGAAGCAAATTCAGCAGCAATTAAGTAGTCAAGTTTCATCACTAGTGTCCGGTTAAAAGCCGAACAAATTCAACTGATTATCGCCAAGTGGTGTTTCTGGAATCGGAAAACTCAGTTGCAAGGCGCATGAAAGCTGGGTTTTCTCGAAAACGGAGACTGAAAGAATCTGTAGCAAGGTATAGAGCGAGGCATCGAGTTGAAGTTCCTTTTTGACGATGGCGATGAGCACGTAAGTGGCTACGGCGCACCAGATCTGCGTCTTCACGGCGTTCTCGCTGGTGCCCAAAAAGCGCTTAATCCTCAGATGTTGCTTGACCCATTTGAAAAAAAGTTCGACAGCCCAACGGTTCTTGTACAAGGTAGCGATGGTCAGGGCTGGCAGGGCCGTGTTGTTGGTCAGGAAGATCAACGTCTTGTCCGTCTTGGGATCCTTGAAGCGGATGCGTCGCAACTGCTCTGGGTAATCCTTGGAGGCGTAAAAGCCGCTCATGGCAATGGTCTGATCGCAGATCACTCCCGTGTCTCTGTCGGTCTGGGCCGAGTACAGCCGTCTAGCATTCATGCCGCGCTTGGCGCGGGTGACGAAGAAGGCCCCGACTTGATGCAGTCTGTACAAGCGATCGAAGTCCAGATAGCCGCGGTCCATCACGTAGAAGGCACCCGCTTCGATGGGCAGCAAGTCCAGCACGTTGACGTCGTGCATTTTGCCATCGCTGATGTGAATGAAAGCGGGAATAGCGCCGCGCAAATCCAGCAAGGTATGCATCTTCACCGCGGCTTTGGTGCTGCGAAACGGCGCCCAGTCGAACAAGCTCAGACACAGATCGATGGTGGTCGCGTCCAGTGCGTAGACGGTGGCGTCCAGATCGATGTCCAGCGGCTCCTCGGCGTAAAGATCCCTTGCGCGTGTAATCATTCGCATCGCCAGTGCGTGATAGATGTGCCAGTCCCGAAGGTTCAATGCGTCCGACAGCGTCGAGCGCGCAGGCACGTTCTTCAATCCCATGTGAAAAAGCTTTGCCTGGTTGGCTGTCAGGCAAACCTCGATGTCGCGCAGGGACTCGCGCCAAGTCAATTGCGCGAAGGCCATCACACGAAACAAATCGGCGCAACCCAAGGTGCGTACACCCGAATCGCCGCGGTGGCGCTCGATGATTCGCCCGAATGTCTTCCATGGCACGTACTCCATGACTTGCGCAAAAAGCGTCTTGCCCACATTCATGCGTCGCTCCAGGTCGATCAGACCCGAAAGCATCGCAAATGTGCAATTTGGAATTCAAATCGTGGACACCCCTAAATCTCTCGAAACCCGCGCCGTTATTGGCTTAGCGACGATTTTCCCCTAAATAAACCGGACACTACTG
>Ga0209517_10001026_pt1 | contig 44538 bp, 31 predicted proteins | sample PeaSoiMetSII2010_FD_187695 | JGI IMG/M metagenome (GOLD analysis project Ga0209517, IMG submission 187695) | Peat soil microbial communities from Weissenstadt, Germany - SII-2010 (SPAdes) (version 2) | ecosystem: Environmental > Terrestrial > Soil > Wetlands > Peat | place: Germany...
CTCCTCCTTTGATTCGTGTTAACCAACTTGCCATTGGCTCAAATCAAAGCGAGTATAGCCGTTTTCAGTCAAATGCAAGGCTTACTGCAATATAGCAAGCTCTGTGGTGAATGCCCACCCTGCGTTTTCTTTTATGATCCGTGTTCATCCGCGAAATCCGTGGTGTGATTTAAGCGTTAGCTTCTATAGGAGGCGTTTATCTTTATGTAATCGAAGGATAAATCGCAGGTCCAGGCGGTAAACGATGCTTCTCCCAGCCCGAGTTCGAGGCGGACGTGAATTTCTTTTTGCCTGAAGATCCGGGAGGCTTTCTGTTCGATCTGTTCTCCCTGGATCGGGGCGCCGTTTTCAAATACGGAGAGATCGTCGAAAAAAAGGCTTACTCGTTGGGCATCCAGGGGAACGCCGGATCTTCCGGCAGCGGCGATTATTCTTCCCCAGTTTGCGTCCTGGCCGAAAAAAGCGGTTTTGACCAGCGGGGAATTGGCTACGGTAAAGGCCAGTTGTTTGGCGGCATCAAAGCTTGCAGCGCCGTTGACCTCGATTTCGATCAGCTTGGTTGCGCCCTCGGCGTCCATTACCACCTGTATCGCCAGATCGCGCAGAACCGAGGCTAGCGCCCTGCCAAAAGCCAGGCTCTCAGCTGAGCCGATATCTGTAATGAGAGGATTTCCGGCGGCACCGCCGGCAAGCACGATGAGCGAGTCATTGGTGCTCGTATCGCCATCTACGGTTATGCAATTAAAGGAACTATCCGCTCCGGCCCGGGTCCAATGGTCCAGTACTTCAGGGCTCACGGCGGCATCAGTGCATGCAAAGACAAGCAGGGTCGCCATATTCGGAGCAATCATCCCGGAGCCTTTGGCTATGCCTCCGATGGTGACGGAGTTTGAGCCCAGCTCCACCCGCACGCTCGCCATTTTTGACACCGTATCGGTTGTCATAATCGCTTTGGCTGCGTCTTGCCACCCATCGGGTCTGAGCGCCTTGACGAGTTTGGGCATGGAGCGGAGGACCGGTGCGGTGTCGAGTTGCATTCCAATAACGCCGGTCGAGGCAGGGAGGACCGAATCGGCTGGGCAGCCGAGCTGTTCCGATGCAATCCGGGCCATCTCGAGAGCTTGTGCTTTTCCCTCTTCTCCGGTGCATGCGTTGGCGATTCCCGCGTTGGCCAGGATTACTCCTGCCGTGTGTTTTTCAAGGCGTTTGCGGCAGATTTCGACCGGGGCCGCGCAAAAAATATTTTTGGTGAAAACACCGGAGGCGGTGCAACCATCGGGGTTTTGAGCGCAAATCAACGCCAGATCCAGCCTGCCCTTGTAGCGCATGCCGGATTCAACCGCACCTGCGACAAAGCCCGGCACCTCGAAGGGGCCTCTATTTACCGTGACATTTTTTGTATTTTCTGCCGCTTCCACAGGGACAGGGGTCATTTCTGCCAACCTTTGCATCCTTTCTTACCGCCTGCTTGGGAGGCGCGTCAGCCGGCCCGTAGAACATGGGCTGATCTTCCTGTTCGGCCCGCATCTCATCCAACTGCTCTTCGCGCTGAATCTGGATATGGTAGAGTTTCTGAAGCGTTTCTTCCTTTACGCGGTCTATCATTTCCTGGAACATCTCGTGGCCTTCGCGCTTGTACTCGACCAGCGGGTCCTTCTGTCCATAGCTGCGAAGCCCGATGCCCTCCTTGAGGTGATCCATGTTCAACAGGTGATCTTTCCAGAGCGCGTCCACGGTCTGCAAGAGCAGATAGTTTTCCAGGTCACGCATGATCGGCTCGCCGAACGCCTTTTCCCTGGCTTCGTATCGTTCCTTCACAAGTTCGAGCAAATGTTCCCGGAGGTTGTCTCGATCCATATCTTCGAGAGATTCCACCGTGAGATCGGCCTGAACGCCGAAGATGCGCGCAATTTCATTTTTGATCGCCTCGAGGTCCCAGTCTTCGGCGTAGGTCTTTTCAGCCGTATTGGCTTCTACGATCGAATCAAGGATATCTTCAATCATATCGAAAACAGCTGGCTTCAGTTGTCCGCCCTGGAGCGCTTCGCGCCTTTGCCGGTATATGATCTCGCGCTGCTGGTTCATAACGTCGTCATATTCTATGATATTTTTACGCAGATCGAAGTTATGCCCCTCAACGCGGCTTTGCGCATTTTCGATGGCCTTGCTGATAAGCCGGTGTTCTATCGGCTCGTCTTCAGCCATGCCGATTCGCTGCATAAGCCCGGAGAGCCTGTCGGCGGCAAAAATCCGCATCAGGTCGTCTTCGAGCGAGAGGTAAAACCGGGACGATCCGGGATCGCCCTGGCGCCCTGAGCGGCCCCGCAACTGGTTGTCGATCCGCCGGGACTCGTGGCGTTCGGTCCCGATAATGTGCAACCCCCCCACATCCACCACGCCCGGCCCAAGGACAATATCGGTGCCTCGGCCGGCCATGTTCGTCGAAATTGTAACGGCGCCGGGCTGCCCGGCCTGGGAAACAATTTCGGCTTCCTTTTCATGGTGCTTGGCATTTAACACTTGGTGCGGGACCCCGGTGCGCTTGAGCATTTCACTGAGCTTTTCCGATTTGGTGATGTTGATGGTGCCCACCAGGACCGGTCTGTTTATGGTATGAAGCTCTTTTATCTCATTAACGACCGCCCTGAACTTCTCTGCTTCGGTCCGGTATATACAGTCGGCATTATCAATGCGGATCATGTTCTGGTTGGTCGGGATGACCATAACATCGAGTTTGTATATCTTGGCAAATTCGGGCGCTTCGGTTTCGGCGGTGCCCGTCATGCCTGCAAGCTTTTCGTACATGCGGAAATAGTTCTGAAAAGTAATTGAAGCCAGGGTCTGGTTTTCGTTTTCGACGTTTACTCCCTCCTTGGCTTCCAGCGCCTGGTGAAGCCCATCGCTGTAGCGCCTGCCCGGCATGAGCCTGCCGGTGAATTCGTCAACTATGATTACCTGGCCGTCCTTGACGATATAATCGACGTCCCGCTTGAAAAGGACATGAGCGCGAAGCGCCTGCTGCACGTGATGATTTATTGTCATATTGTGTGGATCGTAAAGGTTTTCGATCCCGAGGAGCCGCTCGACCCTTGCCACGCCGTCCTCGTTGAGGGCAACGGTGCGTGACTTTTCTTCCTTGGTGAAGTGCGCCTCTTCGCTAAGCTGCGGAATAATGCGGTTTACGCGGTAATAAAGCTCGGTCGATTTTTCAGCCGGACCCGATATGATAAGAGGGGTCCTGGCTTCGTCGATCAGGATGCTGTCCACCTCATCGACGATGGCATAGTTGAGCTCGCGCTGAACAAGCTCTTCGAGGCGGAACTTCATGTTGTCCCGCAGATAATCGAATCCGAACTCATTGTTTGTCCCGTAAGTAATGTCGGCGGCATAGGCGAGCTGCCTTTCACGGTCGTCAAGCCCGTGGACGACACAGTCCACCGTTAGTCCCAGGAATTTATACAGCTTCCCCATCCACTCGCTGTCGCGCTTTGCGAGATAGTCGTTTACCGTGACCAGGTGCACCCCTTTACCGCTCAACGCGTTGAGGTAGATCGGCATGGTGGCTACCAGGGTCTTGCCTTCACCAGTCTTCATTTCAGAGATTTTACCCTGGTGAAGAACAATGCCTCCTATCAACTGGACGTCGAAGGGACGCATTCCCAGGGCACGAACGGAAGCCTCACGCGCCACCGCAAAAGCTTCGGGGAGCAGGTCATCGAGTTCTTCCCCTCTTTCCAGGCGCTGCTTGAATTCGGCGGTCTTGCCCCTTAGCTCGTCATCGCTCAATTTCTTAATGTTCGGCTCAAGGCCGTTAATTTCATCCACAATCGGCACGAGCAACTTCAGCATGCGCTCATTATGGCTTCCGAATATCTTCTTGAGAAAGCCGGTTATCATAAAATCCCTCATTGCCTTCGGCAAAAGTAAAAAGGAAAAAGTAAAAAGGCAAAAGTAATTCAAAAGGAAAGGCACGAACGTACGTGCCTCAACTTTTCATTATAATCCTAATCCGGACAAGCCGGAAACCAAAAAGATTCACCGCTTGACAACCCGGCCGCAATCCGGCGATTTGATCGGGGGGCCACGGTCGATTTTGAGAGAGCGCAGGGTACGCAAAGATAAGCTTTAGGCAGGATTAACAGGATTAGGACGCGAAAAGATAAGATCCGTCAGACAGCCGCTACGAAAATTCCCCGCTAACCTGGACTGACCAGCGCCCTTAAGAATCGATTCTTTTTTGGATCCTGTAAATCCTGTTAATCCTGTCCAAGGTTTTGTTTTTTCTCAGCGATCTCTGTGTCTCTCAAGATCAACCGTGGCCCCATGAACGAATCGCTGGATTGCGGCCGGGTTGTCGATCGGTGGAATTTCGCTGTCAGCCAATATCCAATACCAGGGCGGATTCATCGCAGTTGGGGAACTTGGGGCAGTGCATGCAGTCGGCCCATACTTTTTGGGGAAACATGTTCTTGTCAACCAACCGGAAGCCGAGGCTTTCGAAAAACCCCACTTCATAGGTAAGGGCAAACAGTCTGGAAATACCGAGGGATTTCGCTTCGGACAGGCAGGCATCCACCAGTCTGCGCCCTATCCCAAGATGGTGATGCGACTTAAGAACAGCCAGTGAGCGAATTTCGGCAAGATCTTCCCATATTATGTGAAGACTGCAACACCCTGCTATCCGTCCGGCCTCATCCTCGAATACAACTATGTCCCGAATGGTCGTATAGAGCTCACTCAAGGATCGGGCAAGAAGATTTCCATCAGCGGCGAAATCCCGCAGCATCTTCTGAATTTCCACCACATCTGCTATTTTAGCCTTGCGAATCATCTGTCGTTTATCCTCTCCGCGCAACAATCCAGCGAAGTGCGTTCAAAAAGTGTTCGATGTCCTCGACAATTGTGGAAAATCCCGGCGAGACCCGAACGGTTCCTTCGGGAAAGGCGCCAAGGGTGCGGTGGGCGAGCGGAGCGCAATGAAGCCCGGTCCTTACCGCGATATCGAAAGCCTGATCGAGGATAGAACCCGTATCAGACGGATTCATTCCTTCAACCACGAAAGAAATGGTCCCCGACCCGCGCGTTTCCGGTTCAAATACCCGCACACTGGGAATTTGCCATAATTCATTTTCAAGATATCGGGCAAGCCCGAGTTCATGATCCAGGATACGATTCATCCCTGTTTCCAGGATGTAGCCGATCCCTTCGCCGAGCCCGGCCAGTCCCGGCAGGTTCGGTGTTCCGCTCTCGTACCTGTCCGGACATAATTCAGGCTGTTCGCGTTCCTCCGAGCGGCTGCCGGTGCCGCCTTCAATCAGGGGCAGCACCTCAAGGCCGGGCCTTACGTAAAGAATGCCGACCCCCGGTGGTCCAAGCAACGCTTTGTGGCCGGAGCAGGCGATCATCCCGATTCCAAGCTCTTCGGCCTGAATCGGCTGGAGTCCGGCGCTTTGCGCCGCGTCCAAAAATAAGGGCACTTTTGCCCGACCGCACATTTCAGCTACGTCTTCAACCGGCATCAGCGCGCCGTTTACATTGGATACATGCACCATTACGACCAGCCTGGTCTCCGCTCGAAGCATTTCTTTGAGAGCTCCAAGGTCGAGGGTCCCGCTGGAACTACATGGAATCATTTCGATCTTGACGCCCATGGATTCAAGTCTGCTCAAAGGGCGAACCACCGAGTTGTGTTCCATTGCGGAATAGAGGACCCGGTCTGCGGGCCGGAGCCAGCCTTTCAGGACAACGTTGATGCTCTCGGTTGCATTCTTGGTGAAGATTATCCGGTCAGGGTCTTTAACTCCGAGTATTGCGGCAGCCTTTTGCCTGCAATCCGAGACAATGGCCATAGCCTCCCGGGCAAGCCTGTGAGCACCCCTGCCGGGGGAAGCGCCGACGGTCTCCAGTGCCCTTGAAGCCGCCTCGATCACTGCCCCGGGCTTGGGAAAACTGGTTGCAGCATTATCCAGGTAGACCGGCATCTAACCTTTCCTGTCCGTTATAAACCATAAACTTGCCGGCACGAGCGTACCCGATGAGTGTGACCCCCAGCGAAACGGCGAGTTCGACCGCCAGACTCGTGGCCGCATTGCGGCTGACAAGGATCGGCATGTTCACTTTGGCGGCCTTGATCAGCAATTCGGACGTCAGCCTCCCGGTGGTCAGCAACATTTTGTCGTGAAGCGCAATTCCATGCAAAAAGACATGGCCAACTATCATATCCACCGCGTTATGGCGACCTATATCGTCGCGGAAAAGGATAATTCTGTCCGCGTCGGCAAGAGCGGTATTATGAACGCCGTGGGTGCGGCGGTATGTTTCACTCAGGCGGTTCAAATCCTCGAGCCGGTCCAGTATACGCGCCGGCGAAATCCGAACATCACTTGTGACCGGCTTGCTCAAAAGGGCGTCGAGAGAAAAATAAAAAAGAGAGCCTTTTGCGCATCCGGAAGAAATCGTTCGCTTCTGCCATAGACTTTCGGTTATCGAAGCGTCTTCCCTGGCCGAAAGCTTCACCGCCCCGGCGGCCTCATCTATCTCAAGGCCCAGGATATCTTCCGGAGACCGGAGAAACCCTTCGGCATAGAGAAACCCTGCGGCAAGCTCATCCAGATTATGTCCCCCGCATAAAAGAGTCACAATCTCCCTGCCGTTCAGATACAGAGTGACCGGTCTTTCCCGGATAACCAGTTGAGGCTTCTCCAGCCTTTTGCCGTCTCTGTCATAGACGCCTACGCTAACCGATTCAGATTGCTCGATAGCTGAATTTTCAAGCTCTTCCGCCGAATTCATTTGAACGCAACTCCGTATAGGACCTAACCAGGCTTAGCCGCAACCAAAAGACTAAAAGCGCACCGCAGAGACGCAGAGAGCGCAGAGGAAAAAATCCAGCAGACAAACATAAGTTACTTTTTCTCCGCGATCTCTGCGTCTCTGCGGTGGAATTTGATTGCCCGCAGAGAAGGCTGAGAGCGCGGAGACTGTCACGAAGATCTTTCTGCCGGAAAAAGCACGAAATTAGAATTTAAGTTGCTAATTATACCCGGCTTTTCAACGATTCAGAATAGTCCGACAAAATTGAAGCGTGATCGAAAGCCAGGTCCTCCGGCAAATCGTCGAGAGGGAATATCCGAAGATTTTTCGCATCGTCCGCCGCCAGCGGAGAACCTTTTCCGAGGGCCGTGAAAACAACACTCACCGTATGACCCCGCGGGTCTCTTAATGGATCGGAGTAGGCATGGAATTGTCTCAGATCGACCAGTTCCATTCCTGTTTCCTCACGAGCCTCTCTGATCGCAGCGGCCTCCAGCGTCTCGCCGTAATCGACGAACCCGCCCGGAATGGCCCAGCCGGGGGGCGGGTTTTTTCGCTCGATCAAGATGATGCCCTTTCCGGGGACCTCAATAATGATATCCACTGTAAGAAGCGGATTGCGATACGAAGGCATCTGAAGAGTTCCGAGTTTTTGAGTTTTGAGTTTTTAGTTTTTAGTTTTCATTCCAATCCCGCAATTTACCTGCCCTCACCCATTCACTTTCATGTGTTCATTTGTTCATTTAACATTATACCATGATGAGGTACGGCTGTGCAAAAAAGGGCCTGGCAGTGGAATGAACCGGGAAGCGGGAAGCGCGGACGTGGTGGCGCGCTGGCGCAAGGCAAAAGGTAAAAGTTGAAAAGCAAATAATCAACCCACGTCATGGATAATTGTTACGAAAAGTTTTTCATAACGCCGGAGCGCGACCTGACCATACGGCCATCTGCTGTAGCTTTTGGCGCCACCCACTAAAATCCCCCCCGCCCCCCTTTAAAAAAGGGGGGAAATTGGCGCGTCTTTTCATGGTTTCAGGGTGTTCTGGAGGGACATGAATAAATGCTACGAGTCGCTGGATTCCGGGACAAGCTTCGCCCCCGGATCCGGGTTCGGGGCGGGCTTGGTGACGCCTATAGTGTTTTTTGCCCTGATGTGGAAATACCAATCCTTTTTAATCACCCTGCTAATGCAAAATCTCAAAAAGAGTGCTGATAGAATCTTCGTTATGGATACTGCGGATGGCTTGGGCAAAAAGCCTTGCCGCCGAAACACAGGTGATTTTGCCGCCCACGCACAGTTCCGGCCGGACCGGCAGTGTATCGGTAACAATCAGGCTTTCCAGGAGACTATTGTTGATACGCTCAACCGCGGGTCCTGAAAGCACTGCGTGTGTCACACAGGCGAATACCGCTTTTGTGCCTCTATCAAGAAGGGTTCTTGTGGCTTCCACAAGGGTCCCGGCAGTATCGACCATATCATCGAGAATGACAGCCGTTTTGCCTTCCACCTCGCCGATGATGTTAAGGGCTTCCGCCTTGTTGGGGTCGCTGCGGCGTTTATCTATCATTGCCAGGCCCGCTTTAAGCAGCTTTGCATAAGCCCGCGCGCGGGGAACGCCGCCCGCATCGGGTGAGACGATGACCAGATCTCTGTGAAAATGTTCCTTTATGAAAGGCAGCAGAATGGGAGATGCATACAGATTGTCTACCGGCACATCGAAAAAACCCTGAATCTGTCCCGCATGAAGGTCCATGGTTACGATCCGGTCGGCGCCAACCCGTGTGATAAGGTCCGCCACCAGACGCGCGGTAATCGGGACCCTCGGCTTATTCTTCCTGTCCTGGCGCGCATAGCCGTAATAGGGCATGACGGCGGTTATCCGGCGCGATGAGGAGCGCTTGCACGCGTCGATCATCACCAGCAGCTCCATCAAATTGTCATTGACCGGAGATGCTCCTGTTTGGATGACAAAAACATCGGCTCCTCTAACATTTTCGCCGATTTCAACCCTGATTTCCCCGTCGCTGAACCTTCCGGCCAATGACTTGCCAAGAGGTATTTCGAGGATTTCGCATATGCTTTGAGATAGTGCCGGATTGCTGTTGCCGGCGAAAACTTTCATTCCGTAGACTGCCATGCTCATCACCTTAAAAGAGTTTTGAGTTTCGAGTTTTGAGTATCCAGTTTCGAGTTTTCAGTTAACTCAAAACTGAAAACTAACAACTGAAAACTATATGCTATCGATGTCCGCTTCAGTGACGCAATATCCTTCATGACCCGGCCAGTAAAGAAAGCGGTGGCAGTGAGGACATTGCATAATGTCTTCATCACGCTGGAGTTCTATAAATTTCTGAGGCGGAATACTCATGTGGCAGACCCGGCAAATACCATTCTCCACCGCTGAAACCGCAATCCCGGCCTGTTTGAGGAAAAGGAATTCGGTTTTTTTCAAAAGCTCCGGGGTGACACGGTCGCGCACGAGTTGACGAATGCCTTCAAGACGGTCCAACCGGCCCTTCAACCCTTCGCCTTCCCGCCGTAGGACAGCCCTGTCAGCCTCGAGAATCTTGCGCCTTTCAGCCACATCTTTTTCCAGCTCGGCAACTTCCCCGCTCAGACGTTCGATTCTCTCCATAAGTTCCAGGGTTGAGTCTTCATTGCCGGCAACTTCCTTTTTGGTTTCTTCCATCTCTTTGAGCATCGCCTGGTATTCCTTGTTTGTCTTCACCTCGGCAAGGCGGGTTTTCTGGCGGCTCAAACGCGATTTAAGATCCTCTGTCTGCTGTTCGGTAGCACGGTGAGCCTTCTTTGCATCATCGTACTCTTCTTTTTTCGAAAGATATTGTCCCTCAAAATATTCGAATTCTTTCTCCATCTCAGCAATGCGGCGAGGGCCTTCCTCGTAGCTTCGGATCAACTCGTTTTTCTTGTCTTCAATCTTCTGGTACTCAATCAGACATTTTAGTTGATCAAGCAATTTCACTACCTCCTCTGGAAAGTTGTCAGCGGCCAGTGGACAGCGGTCTGAAAGAAGCCTTTCCCGACCACTGGCGACTGACTATTACTATGGTTTTCAGACGACCAACTTGAACGGGTCTGCCTGTGATTTGGAAACGAAAACCTCCAGCTCTGCGGCTTCAGATTTCGCCTTTGAGCGCAAAAAGTCTGCAAAAGGTTCGAGGACCAGCTTTTCTGAGGCAAAATGCCCTATGTCGATTACCCCGAGCCCGTTTTCCTCGGCGAACCTTGCGTCGTGGTATTTGAAATCTCCGGTTATAAACACCTCGGCCCCCGCCGCGAGTGCTTTTTCCATCAGGCTGGCCCCGCTTCCCGTGCAAACGGCGACCCTGCTTATCTTTTTCCGCAGATCCCCGGTCACCCTGACTGCGGTCCCGCCAAGCGCCCCGCTTAATGTGGCGGCAAGCGATTCGATGCCGGTTTCGCGAGGCAGCAGGCCGACAAGTCCCATTCCCATGTATTGCTCCTGCCCGCAAAAGAGGGCACTGGCATCGAGAGGACCTGTTACACTCAGCCCCAGCAATTCCTTCAACTGGGCGTTTGTGCCCAGGCGGGCCGCATCGAGATTGGTGTGCGCAGCTATTATGCTTATCCCTGAAAGCAAGGCCCGGCCTATTATCGAACCCGGCCATGAATCGGTCCTGACAAACTTTATCGGGCTAAGGAGTAGTGGGTGGTGTGTAACGACACATTGACACCCACACTGCTCAGCTTCCTCGATTACGCAAGAGGCCGGATCCAGTGCGACAAGCGCCCTGGTTACGGCAGATTGTGGATTTCCCACCTGGAGGCCGCAGTTGTCCCATAACTCAGCATAACGAAAGGGAGCCCACGAATCGATCCATTGGAGAATATCCTTAATCCGGACCATATTTGATAAACCAGTCCTCGGTCGTCAGGAAAAAAATTAGCAAAACAATGGCCACGCGCGGCGCGTGGCGGTCGTCAGGGAACTAAAAAGAGGGGTGTTCCTGTTGGGAACACCCCTCTTTTTATCAAACCAGTCCAGCGGTTCCGGTATATTGAAGGCGCCGGGATTTTGCTATTGCTGATGAAACCTCCAAATGAAGAATACCCCATCTCCTGACTGACCCGCCTGTTACCATGTAACTATTTCGGGAAATCTGGTGGGCCCACCTGGCATCGAACCAGGGACCTGCCGGTTATGAGCCGGATGCTCTACCAAGCTGAGCTATGGGCCCCTTCTAAAAACGAGCGAAATTTAAGTATAATTTCCATTCGCGAAAGGTGTCAAGCATAAATGGTCGGAAAGCTCCATGCTTCCTCCGAACTTAAGTCTCTATAAAACTTTTCAACTCCTTGCGCCGGCTGGGGTGACGAAGTTTACGAAGCGCCTTGGCTTCTATCTGCCTGATGCGCTCCCTGGTAACGGTAAAATCCTGGCCGACCTCTTCGAGTGTATGGTCCGCCTTTTCGCCTATACCAAAGCGCATGCGAAGGACTTTTTCTTCCCTTGGAGTAAGCGTGGCAAGGGCCTTGCGAGTCTGTTCGCTCAGGTTAAGGTTTATTACCGCATCCACCGGCGAAGCCACCCGCTTGTCCTCTATGAAATCGCCGAGATGAGAGTCTTCCTCTTCGCCTATAGGCGTTTCGAGGCTGATCGGCTCTTTGGCGATTTTGAGCACCTTGCGGACCTTGTCGACCGGAAACTCCATTTTTTCCGCAATTTCTTCAGGCACCGGTTCGCGTCCCAGTTCCTGTACCAGATAGCGCGATGTCCGGATGAGCTTATTGATGGTCTCGATCATGTGGACAGGTATTCGAATGGTTCTTGCCTGGTCGGCGATGGCCCTGGTGATTGCCTGCCGTATCCACCAGGTGGCATAAGTGCTGAATTTATATCCGCGCTGATATTCAAACTTGTCCACCGCCTTCATCAGCCCGATATTGCCTTCCTGTATAAGGTCCAGGAACTGAAGTCCCCTGTTTGTATATTTTTTAGCAATGCTCACTACGAGCCGCAGGTTGGCCTCGATCAGCTCGCTTTTGGCCAGTTTGGCGCGAAGAGCTCCATCCTTCACCTTGGTCAGCATTTGCCGCAAAGACCCGGAATCCATTTTGGCTTCCGCTTCCAGGGCCACGATGCGCTCTTTAGTTTCCGCCGCCTTGGCCAGAACCCTGTCGTATTCCGGCTTCGAGAGGCTGCACGGAGCCTCCGGGCCGGCCTTGGCATCCGCCCGGATCAGCTGTTCGAATACCAGCCTGGGGTCGCCATCCTTCCTGCCGATGCGGTGCATGTATCCCTTTAGAGTCTTTTCGGCATTTTCGATGGCCACAAGATGGCCATTGAGCTTATCGATAACGTTGTCAATATGCCGGCGGCTAAGTTGGAGACCTTTAAGCAGACTTACTATCTGGTCCTTGTTCTGCTGCACCTGGCTTTTGATCTCGTTTTGCTTTTCCGGATCGACGCTTCCCTCCAAAAGAAGCGTCTGCATGGATTTATTCTCCTCATCGAGGCGCTGCACTTCGTCGAGGATGCCTATTACCCGGTTTTTATGGGCGGCTTCCTCTTCTTCGCTGATCTCCTCCTCCACTTCACGGATCACTTCATTGATGCGGTATCCCTCAGTCTGGAGCCTGTCCCTGAGGCTCATTATCTGCTTTATGCCGATGGAAGACTCCATGATGGCGTTAAAAATCGCGCGCTCTCCGGCCTCGATTCTTTTTGCTATTTCCACCTCTCCGTCACGGGTGAGCAGAGAAACCTGCCCCATCTCCCTCAGATACATCTTTACAGGATCGGTTACCCTGGTAGCCGAATCGGCCTCAAGCTGAAGCTCGTCCTCCTCTTCCTCGGCGATAATGCCCTCCGAGTCGGCGACCGGACCTTGCACAACGCGCACCTGCCGTTCGGCATCTACGATTTCGATGTCCATTTCATCGAAAAGCATCATCATCTCATCGAGTTTGTCGGCAGTAACGATTTCCTCAGGAAGGGCTTCGTTAACTTCATCGAGTGTGAGATAGCCCTTCTCTTTGCCCGCCGCAATCAGTCGGTTCAGATCGTCAAGTTCCAGTTTGCCCAGCGCAGGGTCGCGCCTCTGCTTGGCGTCCTTTTCGGTCATTAATCAGCTCCTAAACGTTATCGGAAAAATCACCAATGCGGGTTTTGACCCCAAGATTTCTAATCTCTACGAGAAGGCTCATGATTTGAGCCCGGTCACCTTTTCTTTCTGCTTCCCGAAGGGATCGTTCCAGTTCTTTCTTCTTCTTTTTCCCCGTCCTTTTGGATAAGGCATCGAGCCAATCGCGCAGTTGCATTTCCGGCTGCTCCAGTTCATAAGGCTCAGCATTATATCGTGAATAGAGTTCGAGCAAATCAGATTCGCGGAGCAACTCATGCACAGAAGAGGGGTTGTGCTCCTCGGCGCAAAATCCCGCCCGGCAAAGCACGCCGGCCATAACGGCCAGATCCGTTTCCTCGAAACAGCCAAGCACATCGGAGTCGCGTACGCATTCGACGAGGGCCGGGTACTTGATCATGAGCCTGAGGACCTTTTCATCCAAAGATTCAATTTGCGGCGGCTTCGGGTAGGTTATCGACCTGAATTGCGGGGCCGATTCCGGCCGGCCGTGCTTCTGGTGGATGAGTTGGGCCGTCGCCACTTCTTCGGTAATCGAAAATCTGTCCGCGACTATGCGCAGGTACTCCGATTCGAGCAGCGGTTGCCTCACTTTCTGGAATATGGGTTGGAGTTGCTCGGAAAATATCTTCACCTTGTCAGCCGAACTCCCATCCCAGGAAGAAACGGCTTTTCGAACCGCATATGTCCCAAGCTCTTCCCTGTGCTCTATAAGACGCTCAAGCTCCGCCAAGCCGAATTTTTTCAGGAAATCGTCCGGATCGAGTCCGTCCGGAAAGCTTATGCAACTAACCGAGAGTTCCTCCGACAAAAACAGGGGCAGGGCGAGCAGCATGGCTTTTTGCCCCGCGCTGTCTCCATCGTAGGCGAGCACCACTTCGTCGCATATCCTGGACAGAAGCCGCACCTGCTGGCTGGTTAGGGCAGTCCCCAAAGTCGCCGCTACCCGATGGAACCCCTGTGCATGGAATGCAAGAAGGTCCATGTAGCCTTCCACCAGAAGAGTCTGCCTTACCTTGCTGCAGGCCTGGCGCGCCACAGAATATTGGTAGAGCATCTTTCCCTTTTGGTACACGGGAGTTTCGGGACTGTTGAGATACTTAGGCTCATTTTTGTCGTCCTGGGACAGGGTCCTTCCGCCAAAGGCGACAATTACGCCCCGTTCATCCCTTATGGGAAAAATCAGCCGATTTCTGAAGCGCTCAAAATATTTCGAAGGATCATTTGTGCTCTGTCCCAGAAGTCCTGCTTTTACAGCCAGCGCAGGGTCGATTCCGTTATTCTTCAGGTGTTCGAAAAGCCGGTTGCCTCCGGCAGGGGCATACCCCAGCTTTTGTGTTTCGACAACTTCTTCAGGCAGACCGCGCCTGGCTATATACTCCCTGGCCGCCCTGCCTTCCTGCGCAAGATGAAGCCGGCTGTAAAAGAAGTCGGCCGCGAGTTCAATCGCCGCCAGAATCCGCTTGCGCTCCTGCTGATTTGCCAGGAAAAGATCGTCCCGAACTGCATTGTCCTGTGGCAACGGGATATTGTAACGGTCGGAAAGATATTTAACGGCATCAGTGAAAGTGAGATTCTGATGCTTCATTACAAAGTTGAGGACATCGCCCCCGCATCCGCACCCGAAGCAGTGGTAGAGCTGGTTATCCGCGTCCACCTGGAAAGAAGGGGTCTTCTCCTGGTGGAAGGGGCACAGGCCAACGTGACGATTGCCCGTCCGGCGCAGATGTACCGTCCTGCCGATTACTTCTACAATGTCGACTGCCTGCTTTACGAGAGCGGCAACTCCGGAACCAATCACTCAGCAAGCCTTTCCTGGGTAATAAAGGTACCGGCCACATAAAAACATCAAAGGGAAAAAACCGCGGATTTTTAGCCAGGGGCAAAAACCACGGATTTTTAGCCTCTGAGAGCCATCAAATCAAGTGTTTTTTCTACTTGCGCTCATTCAAGCCTTCGGCGGACCGATTCGGTCACTATTTTGCCGTCAGCCCTGCCGGCAGTTTCAGGCATGAGGATTTTCATCACTCGCCCCATGTCTTTGATGGAGGATGCCCCTGCTTTCAAAACAGCTTCTTCGACCATTTCTTCCAGTTCTTCGGGCGAAAGCTGCGGGGGAAGAAATTCCTGAAGGATTCGAATTTCCTCTTCTTCCTTTGCGGCGAGTTCCTCCCGTCCGCCCTGTCTGAACTGTTCGATGGAGTCATGCCGCTGCCTCACAAGGCTCGAGATCGCCTGCTGGATTTCGGTGTCGTTCGGCTGCCGCTTGATCTCTTTTTCTTTGAGCTTTATCGAGGTTAGGAGCATCCGAAGCGCGTCTTTGGCGTTATCGTCTTTTGCCCGGATCGCATTTTTCAGCGCCTCTTCGATTCTCGGATACAGTTCCATACGGTTTCCTTCTATGGCCGCCGGGCCAGCGAGATCGCTTCTCTTAGATCGAGGGTCCCTTCGTATATTGCCCTGCCGGTTATTACGCCCAGCAATCCGATTGATGCGAGTGGAAGCAGCCTTTCGATATCTTCAATGGTGGAAACCCCGCCGGAAGCTATAACCGGTGCACCGGTCTGTTCGATCAAACGGCGAGTGGCTTCGATGTTCACCCCCGTCTGCATGCCGTCTCTTTGGATATCGGTATAAATGACAGCAGCGAGTTCGAGATTTTTAAACCGCAGCACGAGAGTCACGGCGTCTGTTTGAGTCGATTCCTTCCAGCCCTCGACCGCGACATTGCCGTCCCTGGCGTCCAGTCCCAGGGCTATTCTGCCCGGATACCTCACGCAAGCCTCTTCGATCATTTCAGGCTGCCTGAGTGCGGCCGTACCGATGATCACCCGGGCCACGCCCGAGGTAAGGTACCTTTCCACGTTTTCAAGGGTCCGGATACCGCCGCCCACCTGGACGGGAATAGACAAGGATCGGGCTATCTCCAGAATAATCGGTTCGTTTACGGGTCTTTTCGTGAATGCCCCGTCAAGATCGACCAGGTGAAGCCACTCGGCGCCCTCGGCCTCCCAGTGCCTTGCAACCGCAACAGGGTCCTTACCGTAAATCGTAGCGCGGTCCGGATCCCCCTGCATCAGCCGGACACAGACTCCATCTTTGAGATCAATCGCTGGGAAAATAACCATCTATTTGCTCTTTGCACCAATGAATATTTTGAACAATTCCTCACCGGAGCTGACCTTCCAGCCCGCAGCACGCGCCTCTTTTTCACAATACCCGGCGCAATTGCCGGATACTGAAGCGCTTAATTGCAAATCATCGATCATTAAAAAAGGGACCGCATCCGTCGAATGCGTTCTCATCGATACGGGCGTAAAATGGTCCGTTGCGACCAGCAAGTGGGTCTTAGGCAATTTCCTCGCCCCCTCGACAAGCGGTCCGACAATCTGTCTGTCAAAACTCTCTATGGCCTCGATTTTCTTTTCAAGGCTTCCCGTGTGGGAAGCTTCATCCGGGGCCTCGATGTGCAGGAAAACGAAGTTTCCCGACTCAAGAGCGGAGAGTGCCGCCGCAACTTTGCCCGCATAATTGGTATCGAGATAGCCCGTTGCGCCTTGAACCTTTACGGGATCAAGGCCCGCATAAACTCCTATCCCCTTTAGAAGGTCAACAGCCGAAATCATTGCCCCGTGCAGCCCGAATCGGTCCAGCCCGGGCATCGACGGGGCTTTGCCCTGTCCCCAAAGCCAAACGGCGTTTGCAGGGCATTTGCCTTCTTCTTTTCTGCGCATGTTGATCGCATGGCCCTCAAGCAGGCGCGCCGCCTTTTCGGTGAACTCCCTAAGAACCGGTTCTGCCGACAAAGTATCGTAGGGGGCTATGAGCTGACCGAGAATGTCATGAGGCGGAGTCGTTTTGATTTCCTCACGTCCTCCCTGCCAGACGAGAAGATGCCTGAAACTCACGCCGGCGTACAGCCTCAGCGGAGATCCGGAAACAGCGCTCTGAAGGCCGGCGACGATCTCATGGGCTTCCGGAGTTGAAATATGCCCCGCGGAGTAGTCTGCCATGATGATGTTTCCGGCCCCATCCCTGTCAAGAAAAACCAGGTTGCATCGGAAAGCGACTTCGTCGGGTTGGAGCCGAACCCCGATGCTCGCGGCCTCAAGCGGTCCTCTTCCCGTATGATAGACAGCCGGGTCATAGCCCAGGAGGCTCATATTGGCCACGTCGCTCCCGGGTTCCATTCCCTCGGGAATGGTCTGAACAGTGCCCAGTTTTCCGATCCGGGCGAGCCGGTCCAGATTCGGGGTCCGGGCTGCCTCAAGAGGGGTAAGGCCTTCGAGTCGATCGAGAGGATAGTCACCCATCCCGTCGCCGACAAGAATGATGAATTTATCGTCCATGGCGGAGTTTTTTCGCTTTGAATTTCTTTAGAGCCTACTCAAACACGGTAACTAATCCGCGCCGTTCTCGATGCGTATCAGGACAGTGGGGGCAAGCACGATATCCAGGTTATCTATCTCATCGAGGGCTTTTCTTACATCGCTCTCCAGCGCCTCATGGGTAATCATTACAAGAGGCACCGAGTTCGTATGGCGTCCCTTTTGAATTACAGCGGCTATACTGATCTGGTGTTTGCCGAGTATGCCTGAGATCTTGGAGAGAACCCCGGGCTTATCGAGAACCAAAAATCTAAAGTAGTAAGAGGTTGATACATCCGAAACGGGCTTGATCTCTATTTTTTGGAGCCTGTCGGGCAAAAAGGCAAGCGCTGGAATTCTTCCGGGCGTTTTGTTAAGGATGTCGCGGGCGACATCGATGAGGTCGCTGACTACAGCGCTGCCGGTAGGCATCATTCCTGCCCCCATGCCGTACAGCATTACGTCCCCCACCGGGTTGCCTTCGATGTGAACCGCGTTATAGGCGCCCTTGACACTGGCAAGTACGTGTTTTTGCGAAATAAGCGTCGGATGGACCCGCATCTCCAGGCGGCCGTTCTTGCTTCTGGCGATTGCAAGCAGCTTTAACCGGTAGCCGAACTCCTCGGCATATTGAATATCGAGCGGATCGATTCCGGATATCCCCTCGGTATGGACCCGGTCGAACTGAATCGGGGTGCCAAATGCTATGGCGCTGGCGATGGCGAGCTTGTGCGCCGTGTCAATTCCCTCTATGTCAAGAGTAGGGTCCGCTTCCGCATAACCGAGCGCCTGTGCCTCCTTGAGGGCATCGGCAAACGAGAGTTTGGCGTCCGTCATGCGGGTGAGGATATAATTTGCGGTGCCGTTTAGAATCCCGAAAATGGTGCTGATGCGGTTCGAGGCGAGCCCTTCCCGCAGGGATTTGATAATGGGAATTCCACCGCCTACCGAGGCCTCAAAACCTATTGAAAGTCCATTTTTCAGGGCAAGTCCGAACAGTTCGTTCCCGTCATGAGCAAGCAGCGCCTTGTTTGCGGTCACTACATGTTTGCCGCTTTCAATAGCCGAGCGGATAACCGCTTTTGCCGCCTTCAAGCCGCCTATCAGCTCTATTACTATCTGGATTTCCGGGTCCTTCAGAATATCATCTACATTTCTGGTCAGGTATTCGGCCGGCACCTTGACCGGCCTTTCGCGTTCGAGGTCGAGGTCGGCCACTCGCCGGAGTTCCAGAGAGACTCCGAGCCTGCTCTCTATCACATCGGCGTTATCCTGAAGCACCTGGACGACTCCGCAGCCTACTGTTCCCCAACCTACAAGTCCGACGCCAATTTTGCGCACAAAACCCCCTTTATTAAGAAAAAGACAAAAAACGAATCTCGCATTTTTGCCTTTTTACTTTTCCTTTAGACGGTTACCCGCTTGCGAGGAGAAACTGTTTTTTGCAACGCCTTTCGGAGGCCCCTTATGGCTTGCTTGGTCCGCATTTCATTTTCAACCAGAGCAAAGCGCACAAATTCATCGCCGTATTCTCCGAATCCCAGACCTGGAGAAACCGCTACCTTGGCCTCTTCAATAAGATATTTGGAAAAGTCCAGCGAACGCATCCACCGGAAAGGTTCGGGGATCCGCGCCCAGACGAACATGGTTCCCTTAGGCTTATCGGTCTGCCATCCTATGCGGTCCAGGCCGTCAATTAGAATGTCGCGCCGGGATTGATACACCGAAACAATTTCATTGACGCACGACTGGTCGCTTTTGAGCGCCACAGTGGCCGCAATCTGTATGGGTTGGAAAACGCCGTAATCGAGGTAACTTTTTATACGGGTCAGGGCGGCGATCATTTCGGCATTGCCCACGCAGAATCCGACCCGCCATCCCGCCATGCTGTAGCTCTTGGACATGGAAAAGAATTCGACGCCGACTTCCCTGGCGCCGGGGGCCTGAAGAAAACTCGGGGCCTTATAACCGTCGAAAGTCAGATCGGCGTAAGCTAGATCGTGAATTACCATGATGTGGTGTTCGCGCGCGAATTCGACTATTTTAGTAAAGAAATCCAGATCGACAACGGTAGTGGTCGGATTGTGCGGAAAACAGATGATCAACAGCTTCGGCTTGGGCCAGGTCTGCTTTATGGCGATCTGAAGATCTTCGAGGAAGTTGCGGTCCGGGCCGATTGGAATCGATCTCACATCCCCCCCGGCTATAATGGCAGAGTAAGGATGAATGGGGTAGGTCGGGTTGGGAGCGAAAACGACGTCTCCCGGGCTGATCAGCACAAGCACAAGGTGGGACAACCCTTCCTTTACTCCGATGGTGACCACGGCTTCTTTATCGGGGTCGATATCGACGTCATAGCGGTTTTTGTACCATTCAGACACCGCTTCGCGCAGACGCGTTATGCCTCGTGACGCCGAATAGCGGTGGTTGTGCTTCTTTCTTGCCGCCTCGACAAGTTTTTCTATTATGTGTTTGGGAGCCGGGAGGTCGGGGTTGCCCATTCCCAGGTCTATAATGTCCTCTCCGGCCCAACGCTTCTCCATTTTAAGAGCGTTCACCTCGGCAAACACATAAGGCGGCAGCCGGTGCATCCTGCTTCGTTCGGCAATATTGAAGCTCATGTCTGTCATTCTCCACTAAGGCTTTGGATCTGTGAAAGATAATATTTTAGTTCACGAAATGTCAAACGCGAAAACAGAGTGCCCGGCGCTCAGTGGTCGAAGAAAAGATTTCCCCGGCCGCTGGAGGCCGGCCACTGAGGTCTGTTCCCTTCTTTATTCAAAAGTGTCAAAGTGTTCTAATAACATAACACCTCTAATAACTTGTACCTGACTGTGCGGTTCTGCTAAATTTAGTCGGATTTTTCATTTTATAGATGCTGGAGCGCGAAAACAAGCCTATGAAACAGGTCATTCTTGGAACAGCCGGCCATATCGACCACGGAAAAACATCCCTCATAAGGGCCCTTACCGGAATCGATACGGATCGTCTGAAGGAAGAAAAGCTGCGGGGGATCACAATCGAACTCGGGTTTGCGCACATGGAGATGCCCGGAGGCGAACGCCTCGGGATAGTCGATGTCCCTGGCCATGAGAAATTCGTAAAACATATGGTTGCAGGGGCCACCGGAATCGATTTGGTAGCGCTGGTAATCGCGGCCGACGAGGGCATTATGCCACAGACTCGCGAACATATGGAGATTTGTGAACTTCTGCGGGTAAAAAAAGGGCTTGTGGTTCTCACCAAAATCGATCTTGTCGATGATGCGGACTGGTTGGAGATGGTGCGCGAAGACATAGCGGCGTACCTAAAAGGCACTTTTCTTGACGGATGTGAAATCATTGCGGTCTCGGCTGTTACGGGGGAAGGGCTCGATGACCTTAAAAAATCGCTTGTCCGGCTTTTTTCCGAGGTTGAAGCGAAGAGTTCGGAGGGCTCTTTTCGGCTGCCGGTCGACCGGGTGTTTACGATGCGCGGATTCGGGACCGTTATTACTGGAACGAGCATTTCCGGACGGCTTCAGATCGGGGACCCTGTGGTGATCTACCCCAACGGTCTAAAGAGCAAAGTGCGGGGAATCCAGGTGCACGGAAACGATGTGCAGGAAGTGCTGCCGGGCCAGAGGACCGCGGTAAATCTCCAGGGTATGGAACGGGCGCTGATAGAGCGCGGAGATGTTCTGGCGTCTGCGGGTTCGCTTATTCCCTCCCACATGATAGACGTTGAACTCGAGTTGCTGCGAAGCGCTCCCAGACCGCTGAAGCACAGGGCAAAAATCCGCTTCCACACCGGTACCGCAGAACATCTCGCCACCATTATACTGCTTGACCGCGAGGAACTGAAGCCGGGCGAGAATACCTTTGTGCAGGTAAGACTCGATAAGCCTACCGCCGTTTTGCGCGGAGACCGCTTTGTGCTCCGCTCCTATTCTCCCGTCCGGACGATAGGAGGCGGGACCGTGCTAAATCCGCTACCCCGCAAGCACAAGGGACCGGCCAAAAGGGAAGCCGCAAAAGCACTGGAAAGGCTATTCAAGAGCCCCGAGCCCGACATAATCTTTTGGCACCTGCAGGATGCCGGCTGGGCCGGACTTGCCGAGGCAGAGCTGCGGATCAGGACCAACGTTGCGCAAAAGCTCCTTGAAAAGACCCTCCAGCAGTTTACGAGCACCAGGAAGGTGGTGCTCTACGACAAGGAGAACAGAAGACTGATTCATCCGGATGCGCTAGAAGAGATGAAATCTGCAATTATAACTATACTTGCCGGATATCATGGCCGTTTTCCACTCAAGCCCGGTATGTCCAAAGAGGAAATCCCCGCTCTTCTGTCAAAACCTGTAGAGGGAAAAGTTTATAACTTTGTCCTGCGGCAGCTTGTCGAAACAGGACAAATCGCCCAGGAGATGGAATGGGTGCGCCTTACGACGCACAAGGTCGCACTTACCAGGGACGAGGAGACCATTCGGCAAATAATCGAAAAGGCCTTTCTGCAATCCGGTCTGCAGCCGCCTTTTTTCCGGGACATTGCATCCGGATTGCCGGGGACTCCCAAACAGCACCAGGAAGTACTCGATTGGATGCTGGCAAAGGGGATTATTGTAAAAACCAAGGATGATATCTACTTCCATACCGCCTCGATGTCTGAACTTCAAAATCGCCTGGTCGGCTGGCTCAAAGAGCACGGCGAAATGACCACACCGCAGTTCAAGGAGATGACCGGGGCAAGCCGCAAGTACACGATCCCGCTTCTGGAGTATTTCGATGCTCAGAAAGTCACCATTCGGGTGGGCGAGGTGAGAAAATTGAGGGGGGCCTGAAGGGTCTCACTGGTTCATTCATTGCATGTATTCTTTGTAGCCGTCCAGCGGTGCATCAAAATCCTCGGCCATCGCGACGAACCCTTGGCCGCTGCCGAAAATGGGATTTCTCTCGTGCGGAGCAACAGGCACAGGTTGCACAGCCTGATGCCCCTCTTTGATGAGGAGTGGCATCGGCCGGACCAGGCTAACCCGGATATTTCAAGAAGCGCTTTCCAGGAAATCAGTTTTGGTTAAGATGAAATAACTACGATGGGGAAGGTGGGTCGCTTCTTACCCTCCATTTGCCAAAGGAGGTCAAATGTGATGCTCATGTTTGAGATCAATGGATCACACGTTGCCGAACTGAGCGACACCGATCTGCGCACCCTCGTTGCCCGACTGTGTGAGGCGGAACTCAGGCGGGCTGGTCTGCCCCGTTCCGCCATTATCGCAGGCGGCAATCAGGATGCTCCAGACGGAGGTCTGGATGTTCGAGTCGAATTGCCTGGCTCAGCAAATGTAAGTGGATTTATTCCGCGGCCTGTAACTGGTTTTCAGGTGAAAGTTCCAGACATGTCCCCCAAGGCTATTCTTGCTGAAATGCGTCCGAAAGGGACTATTCGACCCGACATTCAGGATCTGGCTGAAGTATCCGGTGCTTACGTCATCATTAGTTCCAAAGGATCGACCTCATTCTCTGCGCTACAGCGGCGGCGCAACGCGATGAGCGAAGCGGTTGCAGACGTAGAGAACTCAGAAAATCTGGAATTGGAATTTTATGACCGAGATCGACTCGCCTCATGGGTCCGGGACCACCCCGGCTTGGTTGCATGGGTTAGAGAAAGGATCGGTAAACCAATTAAAGGCTGGCGCCCCTTTGCGAATTGGGCCAATTCGCAAAAGAGCGTTAACGCTGAATATGTTGTGGACACGAAAAGCAGGGTTCAGGATTGGAGGACCAAGCGTGAGGGCACCATAGGGGTCGTGCAGGGACTTGAGCGAATCCGTGAGGTCTTGGCGCAACCGAAAGGTGCAGTCCGCCTTATAGGACTCTCAGGAATGGGCAAGACTCGGTTGGTGCAAGCCCTCTTTGATGAACGTATCGGGGCGCAATCCCTCGCCCCGGCGCTTCCCGTATACTGTGATTTGGCTGACGAGCCGGAACCGTCCCCGAGGGATATGGTGCGTCGTCTCGTCCAAAATAGGCAACGGGCGATTGTGGTTGTAGACAACTGCCCCCCTGCGACTCATAGTGCACTCACGAAGGTATGTACTGAGGCTGAAAGCGCTCTGAGCCTTATCACTGTCGAATACGACGTTGGGGACGATGATCCTGAGGGGACAGAGGTCTTCCGCCTTGAACAGGCCTCAGACAGTGTGATCGAGCACCTTTTGGAACGCCTCAGTCCACAAATATCTCAACTCAACCGTCGGCGCATCGCAGAACTTTCCGAAGGCAACGCACGCGTAGCATTAGCTCTTGCCCATACAGTTCGTCGAGGTGATAGCATTGCAAATCTTTCAGATAGAGAGCTTTTCGAGCGCCTATTTCATCAGCGCAGACCACAGGATGAAGGGCTTTTAAAGGCTGCCGAGATTTGTTCGCTGGTTTACTCTTTCAACGGGGAAGCGGGCGAAGCCTCTGAGGTGCCGTTTCTCGCAAAATTGGCTGAATTATCAGTTAGTCAACTTTATCGCTGCGTTGGAGAACTGCGTGCGCGGGGGTTAGTTCAGTGTCGTGGACCTTGGAGAGCCGTGTTGCCCCAAGCCCTTGCGAACACTCTTGCAATCTGGGCACTTGATAAAATGCCTCCGGAAAATACCGCCGATTTTTTCAGGGGGACATCGGAGCGTCTTTTAAAGTCATTCTCGCGAAGACTAGGCTACCTTCATGACTCTGAATCCGCTCAGAAAATAGTGCGGAACTGGCTGTCTACGGGGGGCTGTCTGTCCAACTTGGCTCAATTAAACCAGCTCGGCAGAACCATGTTGGAGTATGTTGCTCCGGTGGTGCCTGAGGCCGTTCTGGAGACCTTGGAACGTGCCGCAGCAGGCGAGGACGGGAAAGACTTCGTAGCTGCATCATCGACTTCAAGAGGAAGCACCTGGATTTCGCTATTGTGCTCGATTGCTTATGACCCAGCCCTTTTCACACGGGCAACGCTTTTGCTGGTTCGCTTTAAAACTGCAGAAGGTGATAATAAAAATAAGGCGGACAGCTCTTTTAAGAATTTGTTCCAGCTTTATTTGTCCGGCACCCATGCCCCAATTGGCCAACGATTGGAGGTAATCGAGACACTGCTTGCAAGTGAAGATCCAGCCATCCAGTCATGCGGACTCGATGCAGTCGATGCCCTTCTGGAAACTTACTTCAGTTCTTCGTTACGGTTCGATTTCGGAGCACGCCCGCGAGACTATGGTTGGTATCCGTCTTCTTCTGAAGAGATCACCACTTGGTATAGAGGCGCGATCGGAATTGCGCGCCGCTTGGCGCTCTCCGGTTCCACTCTCAATAACAATGCGAAGTCCATGCTTGCTTCCAAATTCAAGGACCTTTGGACGAGAACCGGAACCCAAAAAGAACTCGAAGCCGTGGCTCGCTCGATAGCCGAACAGGGCTTTTGGCTGGAGGGTTGGGTCGAGATCTGCAAAACTATTAATTTCGGCATCGAGGGCATGCTTCAGGAGGATCAGGCGCGACTCCGCGCACTCGAAGAGTTTCTCCGTCCTAATGACCTCTTACAGAAAGCGCGCGCGTATGTTTTATCAAAAGGCCACGATACGGTTGGTATCAACGATTCTGAACCCGGTACGGAGAGTAAACGCATTATAGCAGGGTTTGAGCGAACAAATGGGGTTACAGAAGGACTTGGCTATGGGCTAGCTAATAATACCGAGATTCTGGCTCCGCTCATGCCGGACCTTGTGCGGGGGAAATCCGGACGCCATTGGTATTTCGGTCGTGGCCTTGCAACGGGGGCCGATGAACTTTCTGGAATGTGGCGCCGATTAGTTGATGGATTTGCAGCCACACCTGAAAATGAACGGAACATCCAAGTCCTGAGAGGTTTCCTTAATTCGGCGGTCGAACGTGACCCAAAAATCATTGCCCAAATATTGGACGCCTCAATTGAAAGTAAAATTCTCGGGCCGTGGTTCCCCGTTCTGCAAACGTCAGTCAAAATAGATGAACGAGGGGCGGCCAGGTTAGAATCGGCTGTTAAAATGGGCAAGGCGCCAAGTTTGACATATCAGTATCTTACATTTGGACGTGCGACTGATTCTATCCCCACAAGCACTCTTCGGAAGCTCATTCTCGGTATCTCGTTGCTTCCGGAAGGTTACGATATAGCGGTAGATATTCTGGCCATGAGGATTCACTCAGTCAGGGATTCAGGACCTCCGATTGACGATGAGATTATACGGTGCGGACGAGAGCTTGTGCTTGATTATAGCTTTGGGCACTCGAATCAAAACGTAGACTACGAGATCGGAGAGATAGTCGACGCTTGTTTTCGTGAGAGCGCAGAGGAAGATGCAAGAAAGCTTTGTCGTCGACTTGCGGGTGCTTTTAACGAATACAAGGCATATGCGTACAATTACAGAGACGTCCTGAAAAGCTTGTTCCGCTGGGTCCCATTGGTAGCTCTCGATGAGCTTTTGGGTGAACCTGGAATTACCAGACGCCAGCTCAATCAATATATGGATTTGAATAAGGATAGTCTAACTGAGATCGTGCAGATAGATACTCTATTGACTTGGGCTCAAGTTGACCCGGTAAGTCGCTTCCCTTTGCTTGCGTCAACAATCGTTCCGTTCATCGGAGGCGATGAAAAGTCTGAGGCTGTTTGGAAGCCAATAGCATACCAGCTTCTTGAATCAGCGCCTGTCCGACTCAAGGTACTCATCGCTTTTGGCTCTCATTTTCTGCCCAAAAGCTGGAGCGGATCACTTGCAAGTATGTTGGAAAACCGCCGAGCCCTTCCACAGGCATTTCTATCCGACCCTGACCCACAAGTGGCTGCTTGGGCGCGGGAACAGGATGCATGGTTGGCCCGACAAGCTGAAGCCGAGCGTTTGAGCGTACGGCAAACGGATGGGAGTTTTGAATGAAGGCAAGGAATAGCTATTCGATATTATTAGGAAAGTAAATGCAGAAGGCGACTTTATCCAGTAAGAAGGTATATTGTGGTAATTACAGCATGAAAAGGCGTTGATCTCCGTTTGGCCGTTTAGTATGGTCAAAAGCTCAGCGCAGGTCTTTCATGCCTGTAATGCACCCTTGTATCTAAACGACTGGCACTTTGCCTATTTCACAGTGTCGACATGTATGTACTCCAGGACTTTGCTATCTGAAGTGACAAGCGGGCAGTCGTACACCCTTGCGGTTGCCACTATAATCTGGTCTGCCGGGTCCCGATGGAATTTGCCGGGCAATCGTGTGGATTGTATTGCAATTTCCGGCGTGAGCTCCACCAGGCGAATACCGGGATATCCGAGGGCTGCATCGAACCATTCGTTCAACCCACATGGTAATTCCAGCCGATTGTATTCGATAAGCTTGGCTATCTCCCAAACGCTTATAGCGCTTATACCGAGTACGTCCGTCTCGTTGGCCTGAATTATCTCCGTCTGCGAGCCGGTGAGGCGATCATCTCCATGTACCCACCATACCCAGATATGACTGTCGAGAATAATCATCTGAGAGCTTCCCAATCGTTTTCCGCAACGCTGCCGAATGGATCAGTGTATCGAACGCGCTTTCCACGCAGGGGATAACGCCGCCTTCCTTCTCCCGTTGGGGTTTGGCTGCGTATGATGACCTCGACCCTATCGCCTGCCTGGAAAGGTATGCCTTTTACAGTAACCGATCCTTCTTTCGAGACCTCCGCTTCTACTCTATAGTCCTGCATATTTCACCTCGCTTTCATTCATACTATCCATCCGGCAACCATGGGTCAACACGCATTACTGAGGGGCGGGGAAATTTGGCTAGGGCCGAACGCCCCGGATAAACCATACATTAGGGTCACCCATGCAATTTGGAAAATTATAAGAGAAAATCCTCGGTGGCGAGGGATTCATAAAAACCGCGCTGTCGCAGCTTGAGAGTATTCGGGGATCGCCAAAATAAGCCAAAGTTTTTCAAAACGAATGGAAAACGACAAGGAATTGAGGTAAAGAGTGGAGAGTATCCTGGCAGAGAATATGGGTGTTGCCCGTATTTCATTCTAACTTCATCGCTAATTTCTATTTTCAGTGCCCCCTTTTTCAGGCATCAGAAACGAAATGGCAGATAAGATGAAGGCAATTCGTTATACAATCATTTTCGCGCTTTTCTTTGTTGCGGCCGGTCCGGTTTTGGCGTTGGCCCCGGAGTCGGCGGCAGTGCTCGATGAACCATCCCGCTCAGAAGCTCCCGGGACAACCGGGCCATACGCCGTGAAACCGCCTAATAAAGCTTGCCCGCAGACGACATACATCAACTGCATGCCACCGGTTCCAAAGGAGCGCCGGTCTATGTCCAGCGATGAGAATCTTAAGTGGGTAAGGGAACACTGCCCCGGCATCGAGGTGGTCTATTGACTTAGTTATGATTTTTTACGTTTGCCCTTTTGCCTTTTTGCTTTTACTTGCGCAAGCGCAGCTTGCGCGGGTGGCGGATATGCCCACGAAATTTCTGTCGATTGAATTTCACACCCGTTTTTTTCCGGCCCTCCTGTGGAGTCGTCTGAAGCGCGAGGAGAAGGGTGTGCAAATGGGTTTTTCTCCGACCGTCGAACTCACTATCGCATTTGCAGTGTGCGCCGTCCTGACCCTCGCCGGGCTGCCTGCGGCCATATCCCGCAAATCGGCAATAGGCTGGGTGTCGGGCGGCGTGGGGGCCGTGGGGATATTGGCCCTGGTCATCCACAGCATATCCTCACACAGGGAGCCGCCATCTTACGACCGATTTCTGGTAGGTGTATTCTTCTTTTTTGCAGTTTTTGGCATTAGTGCCGGGATATTTGCCGGCGCGCTTCACCACTCGCCCGGGATTGGCCTGTTCCTCGGTGCGGTGGGGCTTATGGCCGGATATCTGCTTGGCATCCTGGCCGGCCTGTGGCTCCAGTACCTTGGGTGGTTGGCCTCAATTGTGAGCGGCTTGGCCGGATTTGCCGCCTTCGGAATCTTTTTCGTGGACCTGGTGCTTCTGGCTGGCCGCCTGTTTTAAGAAAGGGCAAATTCAATGGTTCAACGAATTGTTACATTTATTGTCGCGGTAATTATTTCTTTCGTCATACCCCTCTTCTTCGTAGAGGCATGGGAAAACCCCTTACCTCCCTTACCTCCTGTTAGCCTTACGGTACCTACGCTTACTACGCCGACAATCCAGCCTGCACCTGTGCCCACTCTTCAGCCTGCGCCTCAGCAGCCGGCAGCCGCGCCTAAAGCCAGGAGGGCTACAGCTACTGGAACCATAAGGGCTCAGGGAGTAACGACCTACATGTACGGAACTCATATCCTGGTCGGTAAAGACGGCCGAACGCTGTATGCTTTAAAAAGCGATCGCATAAGGCTCGACCAGTATTTAGGCGGACAAGTTACCGTTTCAGGTGTTCTGCTGGGAGGTTATCCTGTCGATGGCGGACCGGAATACATGAGCGTCGATAGTATTTCCTACTGAGGATGTAACCTATGCGGAGAAACCAGGGACTCGATCCGAGGACCTAAAGCGTCGAAATCCCGTGGGGGTGTGGGGGGCACAGCTCCCCACGCTTTTGTATTCTTTCCCTTCAATCACGAGTGTCAAAGCTGACCGACACCCTGACATTGGCGTCGGGAGAGGGGTTGACTTCTTTATCCCCGTGGAATTTCACTTCACCGAGCTGACGCAACCCGGCAAGAAACGAGGGATAGTTCGTCCCGGGCACTTCGGCCAGAAGAGTCCCTGGCTCTTTGCCATCCCTGGAGTCTCCGGCGCTCAAAACCTTGCCCTCTGCCCGTTCAATCAGTCGTATGACACTGGAGAAAGCCTTTTGCGCATCGGGGTGCGCCAGATTGTCCCCGGACACTTTCGCCGAGCCTGCATCTTCAGTTTGCGCCTCCCGCTCCAGCATTTTTCCTCCAGGCGGGGCCATGCCGGTTGCACCTCGGCTCGAAAGTGAAAAACTCTCCCGTTTATGAAAGCTCTCCGGCTCAAATGAGCCGCTGCGAGTTTTCATCCGTGCTGGAACTCCAGGCGTTTTTAAAGTTAGAGCCACCATTTTGGTTTCATTGCCGGCGGGAAGGTTTGGTCTTGCCTCCGGAGAGGACTCCACGAGAGCTTTTTCTGCGTTGGCGTGGTGATCAGGTAAAGATTCTGCTTGAAGCGCTGCGGGCGTTTCGGCGGATGGCACCAATCCCGGCGAAGGTGGCGATTCAACAGATAAAGGCGGCACGGGCAAGGATCTCTTGAAAGCAGTTCCTGTGTTGCTGCGAATATCCGGTAAGGATTCAGGACCTGTGGGCGGGGCTTGAACCGCTGCGGAAGGAGGCGCCGATCCCGGCGAAGATGGCGATTCAACCTGTAGAGGCGCGGGGGAAAGCAACCCCTTCCGGCTGCCGTCATCTCTTAGAGCTACCTGAACCGTGACTATCACCAGCGCTGCAGTAGCCGCAGCCCCAGCCAATTGAAAAAACCGCTTTCGGGCGAACAATGCTTGCAGCCACTGCTTGCACACGGCGAGGACAGGAGGTTTTTCCAAACGGATTCGGACATGATCCAGCAAATCGCCGGGGGCTTTCAGCTTCGGCATGGTCCCAAGGGCGTACGATTGCTGTTTGAGGGCTTCCAACTGCATTGCGCACGACCTGCACGCTGCCAGATGCGCCTCTACCTCCTTGGCGAATTCCGCAGGGATTTCCGTATCCATATGTTCAAAAAGGATGGCTCTAATTTGAGAGCATTCCATGGGAACCACCTCTTTTCATCTCAAGCTGAAGCCTGTTGTGCAGGAGCAGCCTCGCGCGAGCCAGCTTCGATTTTAGAGTCCCGAGATTATATCCCGTAATTTTGCATATTTCCTCGTAGGACAGTTCCTCTATATGCCGCAGGACAATGACGGTCCTGTGGTCGTGGGAGAGGGAGGCGATAGCGGATTGAAGCAAAGCGTCCCTCTCGCTGTTGGCCATCAGGGCCAGGGGCGAGGGGGCCGGATCCTCGATTTCAAACTCCTCGCGTCCTTCTTCTTGCCGGGTATATTGCCCGAACCTCAGCACCCTGTTCCAAAAGCGATGCTCGGCGGAGTTGCGCCTGTTCCTGCAAATATTCACCGCAATGGTATAGAGCCAGGTCGAAAAACTGCACTCGAACCTGAAACCCTTGATCGCCCGCAACGCTTTTATGAAAGTCTCCTGCGCGCACTCTTCGGCATCGCTGCCATCGCCAAGCAGCCTGTAACACAGGTTGTAGACTCGATCCTGGTGGCGCAATACCAGCCTGTCCAGGCCCGCGCGATCTCCCGAGAGGAAAGCGTCGATGTCCTTTTTGTCTTCTTCTTTCGCCATGACCTGCGCCGAAAGGAACAAACGTTTCCCCTTGATATTTTAGACAGGGCCGATCCAAGGAAGTTCCATCTAACCTTTATATTCTACAATAATCAGGGAACCTTTTGCATCCTGCTTTGTCAAAGAGGGTTGAAAGAATCGATTATCAACCCAAGACCAGGAAGGTACAAAAATGAAGCGTTCAATATTTGCATCCGGTAAAAAAATTCTATTTACGCTGATTGCGATGGCGCTATTGCCCATTGGAGGGGTTGCCATATGCGCCGGGCAGGCCGGGGCACCAGGGACGGAGACGGATGACAAGACCCTTTCGCCTTACTTTTTCGTAAAATCGGACGACTCTGCCGTCGATCAGCTTCCACTCAAATCCACTTCGGCCACCGTAAACATTTCGGGGCCCATCGCCGATGTCGTCGTTACCCAGGTCTACAGGAATGAGGGCAAAAAACCGATAGAGGCGATATACGTTTTTCCTGCATCTACACGCGCCTCGGTCTACGGGATGAAGATGACCATCGGAGAGCGTACGATCACAGCGGAGGTGCAAAAGAGGGAAGAAGCCCGCCAGGCCTACGAGCAGGCCAAACATAAGGGCAAAAGCGCATCCCTTTTGGAACAGAATAGACCCAATGTCTTCCAGATGAACGTGGCCAACATCCTGCCCGGAGACGAAATCAAAACCGAACTGCGCTACACCGAAACTGTCGTTCCGATGGAGGGTGTCTATGAATTCGTATACCCGACCGTTGTCGGGCCGAGGTATTCAAACCAACCGGCTTCCAAGGCCACGGCATCGGAGAAATGGTCTCAGAACCCCTATCTGCATCAGGGGGAATTAGCGCCCTATACTTTCGATATTAAAGCCAGGGTTGCCGCCGGCGTCCCCATCCAGGAACTGAGCTGCCCTTCCCACAAGGTGGCCATCGCCTTCCAGGACAAAAGCGTTGCGAACATTGAACTCGAACTTAGCGAAAAAGCCGAACATTCGGGAGGCAATCGCGATTTCATCCTGAAGTACCGGCTTGCCGGAAAGCAGATCGAATCGGGACTGCTGCTTTACCAGGGACATGATGAAAACTTCTTCCTCCTGACCGTCCAGCCTCCCAAACGCGTGACGGAAGAAGCGATACCTCCGAGGGAGTACATCTTTATTGTCGATGTTTCCGGATCCATGTACGGTTTTCCTCTCGAAATTTCGAAAAAGCTGGTCAAGGAACTGCTCATCGGGCTACGTCCAACGGATATCTTTAACGTAATGACGTTTTCAGGCGCCTCGGACCTTTTCTCGGATCACTCCGTGCCTGCGAGCCCGGACAATGTTCGGCGCGCGGTCGAGTTGATCCGGCAGCAAAGCGGGGCTGGAGGCACCGAACTATTGCCGGCCATGCAGCGGGCGCTGACACTGCCCAGGTCAGAAGGCTTCGCGCGCACCATCGTTATAGCCACGGATGGGTATGTAACTGTCGAGCCGGAACTCTTCGATCTCATCGGCAAACATATCGGCGATGCCAACATCTTCGCTTTCGGCATAGGCACGTCGGTTAACCGCTATGCGATCGAGGGCATGGCCCGGGTCGGCGCGGGGGAGCCTTATGTCGTTACGCGGGCGGAAGAAGCGCCCGCGATGGCCGAAAAGTTCCGCAAGTACGTGCAATCCCCGGTGCTAACTCAGATCAAGCTCAATTTCGGGGGACTCGAAACCTATGATGTTGAGCCCTCAGGGGTGCCGGATATCTTTTCTGAACGGCCAGTGGTGGTTTTCGGTAAGTGGAAAGGCAAGCCGGAGGGGACAATTGTCTTATCCGGCTTGAGCGGGAAGCAAAAATGGGAAAAGCGTATCGATGTCGCCGCAACCCGGCCCCTGGCCGACAATTCAGCTCTTCGGTATCTTTGGGCGCGCTCTCGCGTCACGCAACTTTCGGACTATAACAACCTCCAGGCCTCAGATGAGAGAGTGAGGGAAATTACCGGGCTGGGCATCAAGTACAACCTCCTCACCGCGTATACTTCCTTTGTGGCAATCGATGCGCAGCCGCGCCGCCAGGGGTCTGAAGCAGTGACTGTAAGGCAGCCTCTACCCATGCCCCAGGGAGTTTCGGACAGGGCGCTGCCGGGGCAGACCTCCTCCACCATGGCAATGGCAAGTCCGTTGCCGGCCTCCCGCTATGGGTATGTCGGTTCGGGCGGTTCGCTTGTTTCGCCTAGTGCCAAGTCGGTCCCCCATGGTGTGGTTGCGGACATGAGCGTGGGTTCGGCTCAAAGGATGGCTCAGAAAGAAAGTGCCGCCCCTCAATTAACAACTGAGGCTGAGACCAGCCCCAAGATGGAGGAGCACCACACGGAATTATCTATAAAAAGTCTGAAAGTGAAAGGGGAACTTTCCAAAGAGACGGTAAGGCAAGTGGTCGAACAGAATCTATCTTTGATACGGGACTGTTTCGGTGGCGATATAGCGTGTGCGGCACTCAGACTTGAATGGACTATCAACAAAGACGGTTCGGTTGCAAATGTCCACGCGGTCTCGGGTTGCGGGTCCGATAAAACACTCGTGAACTGTATCGGCGGGCAGGTGAAGAAGTGGAGCTTCCCCGCTCCCGGGGACGGCGGGATCGTTCGCGTCTTGCTGGTAGTGGGGCTTAAGGGCTGATAGCGAGTCTGGAGAGTGCTGCGAAGTTACAAAGCGCGGGGGAAAGCTTCCCCCGCACCCCCGGGATTTCGTCCTCGCGCGCTAAGCGCGCAAGGACGAGCGCTCGGCGCCGGCGCCATAACTAGCCGCAGTTGTAGCCAGACCGTCCCGGTCTGGTTCCGCCGGGCTTTCCAGCCTGCCCCACATCTGAATCCTTCTTGAAGCGACAGCATTGAGGAAGAAGGCCACCTCCTTTGTTCATTCCGCTTCACGCTCCTTGCTTCTCGCTTTCTCTAGTATGAGAAAACCAATGTGAGTCGCTTTCGGATCCAAAGGCTGGTCCGCTCATGAAGAGCCTGCCATTGTGGTCCACTGAATTGCACCCAATAGACAGTCTTGCCTGCCACCATAGGAGCAGTTTGCCATCAAATCGGCATCGACTCCACAAGTGATATGCAAAAGCTGTCAAGAATCGATTTATTATAACCTTTCCTCACAAGCGCTCCACGTCCTGAGGACGGTGTTCGCTGACTAAAGATTCTCGCACCCGTGCATATTCCGCTTCAATTTCATTTAAGACTGTCACAGCGCTTTTAGTTGAAGCAGTGCGGCCCATTTCTTCGAGTTTCACGCAAAGCCCGGCCAAATGCAGAGCGCCTAGATTTCCGCTGCTTGATTTTAACGTATGGGCCGCTCTCCACATTGCCGCGGTGTCGGAGGCGCTCACGGCTTCGCGCATTTCTTTCAGGTATTTTGGGGAGCTATCCAGGTAGAGGTGTATCAACTCTGTGAGCAAATCCGGTGCACTCTGGCTTTGAAATTGCCTAATATCATCCAGCGCCTTGCGATCGACCGGTGCCTCGCGTAAAGGGCTTAGTATCAAGGTAGACTCGCAGGGCCGTTCCAGGCTATGCTCGTCCACATCCTGAGCCGTTTCAGGTGAGTTCCCAGGCGACCAGCGTTCCAAAACTTCAGCCAACTGATTCCTCTTAAAGGGTTTGCTCAGATAATCATCCATACCGGCGGCAAGGCATTTGTCGTAGACACCATTCATTGCATGGGCGGTGAGGGCTATGATGGGGATTCGGGGTCGGGATTGTATTTTCAGTTCCCCCCTGCTCTCCTTTTCCCTGATGTGGAGTGTGGCTTCGTAGCCGTCCATCTTCGGCATCTGGCAATCCATCAGTATAAGGTCATAAGCCGTATATGATTTCGAAAGTGCTTCGATGGCCTCGGCCCCGTTACTTACCACATCCACTTGATAACCCATGCCGACAAGCATCAGTCGCGCGACTTCCTGGTTTACCGGGTTGTCTTCAGCTAGAAGAATGCTGCACTTGATGGGCTTTGGAGTATCTTGCCGAGAGGGATGTCTGCTCGCCGGATGGTGACCACCTCGGTGTGAGGTGCTCGCCAGGGCCAAAAGTTGGTCATACAGCCGGGACTGACGAACCGGCTTGCTCAGAAATGCCAGTCCCCTTTCTTTTGGAGCATTAGCGATTCCGATGCGCTCACCCATGGAATTGAGCATAATCAGGCGTACTGACGTAATGCGTGGATCGTTTTGAATAACTCGGACCAGGACCGCGCCACTTATGCCGGGCATCGTCGTGTCAAGTATGGCTGCATCGTAGGGTTTACCCCTTTGCGCGGCACAAATGAGCATTTCAAGTGCTTGCGCCCCGTTTTCCGCCATGCCGCAGAACATTCCCCAGGATGTGATACACTGGTTCAAAACGGTCCGTGTCATATCGTTGTCGTCGGCAATCAACACACGGAGGCCGTATAGACCATTATTGTCTGTCCATGCAGGCCGGAAGGCTTTCGGCTGTTTATTGAGACATGCGGTAAACCGGAATTTGCTTCCTGCTCCCGGCGTGCTTTCCACACCGATGTCCCCTCCCATAAGCACGGAGAGTTGCTTAGAAATGGCCAGTCCCAGGCCCGTGCCGCCATACTTGCGCGTCGTGGAGCAATCGGCCTGTGAGAAGGCGGCGAATATGCCCACCTGCGCCGTGGGAGAAATGCCTATGCCGGTGTCGCTGACCTCGAAGCTCAAGAGGACTGTCCCGACATCTTCCTCGATAAGTGATACGCGCACGAAGACATGACCATTTTCGGTAAACTTGATGGCATTGCCCAGTAAATTCGTCAGTATCTGCCGCAGGCGCCCGGGATCGCCATTCAAGGACATCGGTACGTTGTCTTCTACTCGGCTGATCAACTCGATGCCTTTCCGGTGGGCCTCCTCGGCGAGCAGTTCGGCCACGTCCTCGACCGACTCAAGCAGGTTGAAGTCTATATTCTCAAGGTCGAGCTTGCCCGCTTCGATTTTCGAGAAATCGAGAATATCGTTGAGTATGTGAAGAAGGGCTTCGCCTGACCTGGAGACAGTTTCTGCAAGGCTGCGCTGATGGTCGTCGAGATCGGTCCCCAGCAGCAATTCCGACATCCCGAGAATTCCGTTCATCGGGGTCCGGATCTCATGGCTCATATTGGCCAGAAACTCGCTCTTGGCCAGCGCCGAGGCCTCTGCGGCCTCTTTGGAGAGCTTTAAGTCCTGGGTCGCTTTTTTTTCGGTTATATCGATCGAAATGCACATGCAGGTATCGTCGTCGACAGGTACCCACGAAACGTCCCAGATTTTTCCAATTGCCCTCAACTCGGGCGCGCTGGCTGGTTTTCTTTCCGAGAGTGTTTTGTCGGCAAGGCAATAGGTGCACATTGTCCCGCCTGGAATAGTGTGGCCGTTGTGCTCGTCAATGCACGCCTTGTATTCTTCCGGAATGTGTTCACATTTCAGAGAAGTCTGCCAACAGTAGCCGCCGACCTTCGCGCCGTACTCCTGTGCGAGAATGCTGGCAGTCAGAACTCTTCTATCCCTGTCCACCACCATTGCGGGATAGGGGAGGCCACTTACGATCATCTGGTTTAGTCTGGTTTTTTCTTTTAACGCCTCCTCGGCTTTTTCCCGTTCTGCAATTTCCTGCTCAAGCTGCTGGTTCTTTGTCTCGACAATTTGCCGTGTCTTGGATACCTCCTCCAGCCTTGCATGCAAAACGAGGTTGCGGGTGTTAATCCACAGGACAAGAACCATGGCGCCCAGAATGGCAAATGAGAGGAGACCTATCATTACAAGCAGGTGCACCGGGGCCATCCGCCCGGAGATTTCATCAACGGGCTCACTGGAAATGAGGAAGAAGGGTGTATCGGGGATATCCATTCGAATGGCGACCATGTCCACCGGCGGGTGATCGGGGCGGGCGCAGGCGAAGTGAAATTCCACGCCCGAGACGGTTCTCTCCAATGCTGATGGAAAAAAAGGGGCGGGTGCGTTTTCAAAAGGCACGGGGTGATGAAGCAGCTTCCCCTGTTCGGAGAAGATCTCGACGGTGCGACCCAAATAGGTGCTTTGCAGTTGGATTAGCTTTTTGTAGACCGGTTCTATAGAAACCCATGCGATTAGCTGTGCGGCGTGGTGTTCCTTGTAGAAATACGGTTCGGACACAATCACCAGCACCTCCCTGTCCTCTTCACGGCTGATGATTTGTGAAACGGGCCGGTTTCCGTCAAAGAATGCCGCGGCGTCTATGGGAGTCCTTCGAGCGGCTCCATTTGAGGGCCAATCAACAAGTACGGTGCCGTCGCTTTCCACAAAGGCGAGTCTGGTGTAGATTTTCTCCTCGCCGAGTTTTCTTTCTTCCATAAAGTGTTCGAAAAGTTCTGATATTGCGAACAGGCTTTCCGAAAGTCCATATTGAAGGGACATACCGAGGGCTTTATTCTCGAAGAAAGCGGAAATGGCACGGTGTTCGAGTAAATGTTTAATGTCGTTTCGTCGTTCGGAGTAGAAGTAGCCTACTGCTGTCGCACGTCTTTCCGCATCATGGTCCAACTGTTCCAAGGCGTGCCTTTGCAGTTGGACTTGTGACCGGTAATTGGAAATGAGCAGAAAACCGATACAACCAATCAGCGCGACACCGATAAGGGCGGTGATGAAACTCCACTTCTTCTGGCTATGCAGCGAGGACAGCATGTCCATTTTCTTTTGTCCGCCCCCGCATCATTTATCTTGAGCCTGGCGGAAAAACTCCGGGAAATAGTGGGGCGCCCTCGGGTAATACTTGGCGACCAGCCGCATGTAGGTTCCATCCTTTTTGCATTGCTCGAAAAACTGATTAAAAGATTCACGCAACTCGCCGGAAGACTTAGCAAAAGCGCAGCCCATCACCTGTGTCTGAGATATCGGCCCGATGATCTTGATTTTGCCGGGCCATTTCCCCATGGCGATAAACGCGTCGGGCACGTCCAGGATAGTAGTCTCGGCCTCGCCGTTTATTACGGCCGGCGCCAATTCATTGAGCGATCCTGGAAAGCATCTCACCTTGGCCCCCGTGGCTTCCAGATTATGGAGGTCCGGATCAAGGCATGTATTCTTCAATACAAGCACCTCGTGGCCTCCGAGCAAGCTCTTTACCGTCTGAATGTCCTTTACGATGCTGTCGCCCGGTGTGATTGGCTTTATGGGAGAGTCACTTCGAGCAATCAACCAGACTTGTGTGGGAAAGGTCGGTATCGAAAAATTCACCATCTTTTCACGCTTCGCAATGACGGTGAATCCATTGGCAATAACATCACCCCTGGTTTGCCCCTTCTCGCTTTCAGCCGTGGATTCCTTGCCACAAAGGTCTCCGATCGCATCGGCCCAGGACGTCTCCACGTACTTATACTCCACCCCAAGGTGCCGGGCGAAAAGCTTAATCAACTCGACGTCCAGACCGTCTCCGCTGCCCGTGACGAAGTTGGCGTAAGGCACCCCGAGGTGAATAAGGGCTCCTCTTTGTTTGATCTCCTCAATTTGTACGGCATGGCATACCGCCGCCGCGAAGCACACCAGCAGGCTTGTTGAAATGCCGTTCATCAGGAACCGGAATAGCGTCTTTTTCATCGTTTGAATTCTCCTTCAGGCTAAATCGGTCAGGAACGCATTCTTTTCAAGCAATGGCTAAAGGCTTTATTCGGCAGGTTTGTATTTATCTTTAATATTTTCCCATCAGCAGTATATTATCGTTGAGATTTTAAAATAAACCCAGACAAGAACCAGTGTAACGCCGACAATACATACCAGCCGCAATGATATCATCTTCGTGGAAAGCTTAAATCGCTGCATCTCAATCCTCCCCCAATCCCCCAATCAATCTGTTAAGTACCCAGTAAATAACCCGTTTCTCGAAAGTTTCCGCAACACGGATTGCCCGTTCGAGGTCGGTTTGGATACTGGAGCATCTGCAATGAGTTGAGAGAAATATTCCGCACCTCCTAATGTCTTTAGCTCGGAATCGGCCGAATTGCGCGGCAACTTTAACAATAATTTTTCAACCAAGATCCGAACGCCAATCTTTGGGATTTCAATGGTACGCTTCTCATTGCGGGAAGGGACAGGATTAAGGGAGCACCGTGACACAATAAGCAGGGAGCAAAAAAGGCGAAAGCCAAGAGCGGGGCTCCTGGCTTCCTCGGTGTATGGTTAACGGGTCCCCAAAAACCAAATCTTGAGAAAGGGACCCAATCTTATGGTCACAAAATATCAGATTCTCCCTTTTTGAAAATAAGGTCTCCAGTGTATTTCTCATTAACCAATTCAGTAATATGAAGGTGGAGTTCTACCCAATATTCCCTTTCTGCCTGCCCAAATCGGGAATACATTTGGGCATTTAATGGCATGTACTGTTTTGATTGCAGCGCTTTCGGGGCGTGACGGTCATACCGGGTAGCGGCGATATTGCTCCCGCTCTTCCGAAGCCGAAGTCAAACTGAAGGGAGCGACATTACGCTCGATACAGAGAAGGAATTTGAGCGGGATCCGGAGGCTACCGGACGCCGCTGTGCCTGGGGAAATGCGACACGAAAGAAAGGCGGACCGCGCTTTCAGGATGCCACTTTGGATGCGGGAATGCTGGAGCCGCGCAAGTGGCTTATTACGACATGAAGTGGTTGTAAAAAGCCGGCGAGCGAAATCACGCTGAATACCGTCAGAGCCCCAAGAAGTTCAGGCGAATGCAGGATGGAGACAGTAATCGGACCTCTCAGCCGGCTGGCAACGAGGGTATAGGCGCAGACCAGCGGAAGCGTTCCGAACACAGTGCTGGCAAGAAAGGTGGAAAAGGGTACCCGTGCCATGGCGCAGAATACGTTGATCAGCGGGCTGGGCAACCAAGGTGAGCAGCGCATCAGCACCAGCATGAGGAAAACATTCTTGACTTTGAGCCTCTGCAACACCGGTTGTGACGACGTGGTATTGCGGAAAAAATAAAGCGAGGCCACCGACCCCAAGGTGGTGGCCATGACGGCCAGTACGCTTCCTGTTACGAAGCCGAACAGGTACCCCGCGGCGAGATAGAATAAAGGGTTGGTCGGCACCGAAAAGAACACGGTGCCGGCAAGCAACAGGATGAATATCCCCATGCCGAGCACCAAGGGCCAGGAGAGGGGCTGCTGCTGGGCAGCGGTTGGCGGCAGCAGTACCAAAAGCTCGTGGCTGCTGGTAAGGGCAGAAACTATCCCTGCCATCGCGACCGCCAAATATCCTGATAGTACGTATTTGCGGGCGTTACCGGTCATGACGCTTCCCCTCGTATATTCCGGTACGCCTCCACTCGCTCGCGGATCGGTTCCGGAAGGGCCGTGATCCATTGGTGGTCTTCGGGCAACAGCGTTTTCAGTGGAAAGCGCTGGTAGGTATTCCAGAAAAGCGCGCTCTTGTTCCGCAATAGACCGTTTTCGGCGTACAGCTTGAGCGTGTGAAACGACTTCGCCGTGAAGGTGTTGTCCAATATCAATCCTGCGCCGGCGGCTGCGGTTGCATCGCGCTGGATCTCAGGCGTCACTTTCCCGTACTCCGGATGCCAGCTCACGTCGTCGTAGATAAAACCCTGCCTCAGCACGTCCCGGGCGGAGCAGGCCTGCCGGGTGCCGGGTACAAGTCCCATGCGGTTCAGCCATTCAAGCGCCTTATCCAGAAGTGATTGGGCATTCGCCACCAGAAAGGGCGTGTCGATGTCCCCGTTCACCGCCAGCCGTGCTGCCCAGCTCTTATCCTGCGAACACGTTCCAACCACTTTGGTAGGCCATCCCAGAAGATGGCAGCCGAGCACCAGTCCCACCGTGGTGGCGCCACTGCCCAAAGGAACGAAGATGTAATCCGGAGGGGCTGCCAACGGGCAGGCGCCGCTTTCCACCTGTTCCGCAAGTTCCATAAGCGCTTCCACGTGCCCCAGGACCGTCAACGGCGAGGATCCCCCCGGCGGGATATAGGCCTTGGCCGGCTCCTCAGAAATGTGGGGCTTTACTTCCGCCATGAGTATCGAGAGTCCGACCGAGGTGTCCCCATCCAGAAAACTGAGCCTCGCGCCACTTGCCACCAGCAGTCTGAGCTTGGTGATCACGTTTTCCGTGATCTCCTGCGGGTAGAGCATCATCTCGACGTCCATCGGCTTTGCGACGCCATCGGGTCTGAAGGTTCCAAAACGCGCTGCCAGGGCGAGATGAGCGCAATGGTTGCTTCCGAAAGCTCCGTGAGTGTACACGTTCTTTACCCCGCATAAAGAGAGGTTCGGGAGCAGGAACTCGTACTTCCTGACCTTGTTTCCGTACAGCGGGGACAGATCGCTTCCCTCGTCCTTGATGTAGAGCCGGCTCGTTCCGGCAAGGGTTTGCAGCGCGGAGTTGGCCTCGTAAACCGGTGTGGGCCGCTGAAACATCGGGGTCCAGGGGAGGAATCGGCCACCCGAATCGGTCTCTGCCATACGCTCTCCGAGCAAACCGGAGGTCGGCACCCCTGGCAGACCGTCGTGCAGGCTGCACATATTGGCTATCTGAACCCGGCCCCCCGACTTTTCGCCGAACCTCAGCCAGGGATAGCGGCGGGTCAAGGCGAGGGTGGTGTCGGCTTCGCACGGGAGTCGAAGCAGCATCTCCTCCTTGATCGGTTGGCCCCGGAAGGCCGGTGCAGCATCGGACCAGACGTCTACGAAAAGGTGCCGGGACTGGCTCGCAGCGAGGCCTGCCGCAGCCACCGCAGAGATTTTCAAAAAATGTCGTCTGGTGAACATTTAGGCCCTCTATGTGCAACATGGTTAGACACTCCACGATACCCAGGGAGCTTCGTTGTGGGCAATTGCCGCCACATCATCTACTATGAAAGAAATTGTGAATGAATTCAAGCATGGAATGCCGGCTATGAGGTGATTTCTCAAGCCGAAGGAGAATGGAAACCACAATGATTTGAGCGGATGCAGTCGTAATCACCCGGAATCCTCATTCCTTGCTTCGGCGCAGGTAAAACTGCAGCTGCTTCACAAGTCGGATCGTCGGTATCATCTCCGCCAAGTGCCCACACCGTCCGGGGTTGGAGGCTGCCCCATGCGAGGGTGTCCACCTCTGTGAAACTAACATCGAGTTTCTTGAAATTATGTCAAGATTTCTTCGCTTTTAATCCCCGGATAGAGTCCGGGGCAGGCTCTGTAAATCCTGTCGAAGTCTTAGCTCTGTCTGAGGGCACTATTACAGGAACAGCGATTTATCGTTAGCTTTTTCGTAGGCGGCTTCCCTGGTGATCTTCCCTTCGGCGATCAGCTGCTTGAGGTGCTGGTCCATGGTCTGCATGCCGATTGATGTGCCGGTCTGGATGAAGGAGCTAATCTGGGAGATCTTTCCTTCCCGGATCATGCTGGCCAGGGCAGGCGAGCCGATGAGAATCTCGTTTGCAGCGCAACGTCCCTTGCCGTCGGAAGTCTTCAGCAGTTGCTGGGCGATGACCGCCCGGAGCGAATCGGCAAGCATGGTCCGGGTCTGAGCCTGCTGATCAGAGGGAAAAACATTGATGATCCGGTCGATAGTCTTGGCTGCGCTGTTGGTGTGCAGGGTGCCGAGTACAAGGATTCCCAGTTCGGCGCAGGTAAGGGCCAGAGAAATGGTCTCCAGGTCTCTCATCTCACCGACAAGAATGATATCCGGGTTTTCCCGGCTGGCCACTTTCAGCGCCTCGCTGAAACTGCGGGCATGGGTACCGATTTCCCGGTGGGTGATCAGGCATTTCTTGTTTGGGTGAACGAATTCAAGAGGGTCCTCGATGGTGATGATGTGGCCGTCCCGGGTTTCGTTGATGTAATCGATCATGGCGGCAAGGGTTGACGATTTTCCGCTTCCGGTGGGACCGGTGACCAGGACCAGACCCTTGTTGAAGTCTGCTATGGTATTGAGCACCGAAGGAAGGTTCAGCTGCTCCATGGTCATGATGTCAGTGGGGATCAACCGGAAGACCGCACCGATCCCCCGGTTTTGATAGAAGAAGTTGCACCGGAAACGTCCTGTGCCGTCGAGCTCGTATGCTTTGTCCATATCGAGCTTTTCATCGATTTCGGCACGCTGTTGCGGCGTTAGGATTTCGAACAGGATTTGCCGGTTCGATTCAGGCGTAAGGACCGGCTGAGCCGTGGGGACAAGTTCCCCCAGTAGTCTCAGCAGCGGCGGAAAACCGATTACCATGTGCAGATCGCTTGCCCCGCGGGTTTTCATCTCCTCGAATAAAGAATCGATGTGGGCCATTGTATCAGTGCTCCAATTGATCAGTTTTTCGGCGCCCTGCCGTCCGGTTCAACCAGCGTCCTGAATTTCGCCGGCTTGGTGGCATTGGCCGCCGCTTCAGCAGCCGATATTCTTTTATCCATGAACAACGCCATCAAAGAATCGTCCATCAGTCGCATGCCTACGCCTTTGCCGGTTTGCATTATCGAAGGGATCTGGAATGTCTTGGCGTCCCTGATCAGGTTCCCCATGGCCAGTGTGCCGATAAGAATCTCCAGGGCCAGCTCCATTCGGGCGCCGCCTGCTCCCGGAATAAGCCGCTGTGTAACAACCGCCTTGAGCGATTCGCTCAACATCGTACGAACCTGGTTCTGTTCCTTGGAGGGAAACGAATCGATAACCCGGTCGATGGTCTTTGGAGCGCTCGACGTTGCTAGTGTGCAGATCACCAGATGCCCGGTTTCCGCAGCTGTAATGGCCAGGGAGATGGTTTCCAGATCCCTGAGCTCACCGATAACGATCACGTCCGGGTCCTGGCGAAGCGCACCTCTGAGCGCATTGGCGTAGGAACGGGTGTTGCCGCCGAGCTGGCGCTGGTTGACCACCCCTTTTTTGAACGGGTGGATGAACTCAATGGGGTCTTCAATAGTGATAATGTGATGGGGCCGGTTCGTATTGATATAATCGACCATGGCCGCCAGGGTGGTCGATTTGCCATGCCCTGTGGGGCCAGTCACCAGGATCAGCCCCTGGTGCTCGTCCAGAATGCGCTGGATTGTCGGGGGCATCCCCAGCTCTTCAAGGGTGGGAATTCGAGGCGGTATGAGCCGAAAAACGGCGCTTATTCCCCGCTGATGTTCCATGGCGCTCCCCCGGAACCGGCCAAGCCCTTCGATCTCATAGACGAAATCTATCTGGAGATGCTTTTCCAGAATCGCCTTCTGCTGCGGATTGAGCAACTCAGGGATCATTTCGCGGCACTGTTGCCCGGTCAGCGCGGGGATTTTCAGTTTTCGCAGCCGTCCCAGGAGGCGGAAGACGATCGGCTCGCCGGAAACAATATGGATATCGGAAGCATTCATCTCTGCCGCTCTGGCAAAGATCTTGTCCAGTATTGCCATTGTTGTTCTCTTTCACAGGGACAACCCCGAGGCGGGGGTCAGAATCCGGCCCCTACTGTCAAAAATATCACAGCCACATTGTTTGTTTCACCACAACAGCCTTGATCGCCTGGCTGCATTTGCCTGTGACCCGCATGAAAGGGGCTTCCGTCAATAACGGCGCACCTTGCCGAGGGGGAGATTAGATGCACATATCTTGCCAACCTCTAACCGGCCTGCCAACGCTAATTTCTCCTAAATCGGTTAGTTATCGGGTGCTTATTCCCGCTCCTCGCTTCTCGCTTCCTGCGGCAAGCCCCGCGCGAGCAAAAATTTTACGGGGTTTTGATTTTTCTCGTTGACAGGTCTCCGGGTAATGCTGTAGAAAAGCTTTTTGCTTGTGAGAGGGGTAAGGCGAGTTGGTAGTGACAATCGCCGGTCAAGTGAGTATCTTTGGTTCTGGTCGCTCGGATCTTTTCCTCTGATTTACCTTGATCTTTAAAATCCTGATTTTGAAGCCTCGGATAATTTATTTAGACCAGCAAGGGCCTGGGAGTTTTCAGGCGGGGTCGGCTTTTGAGGTTGACATTGCAA
>Ga0209517_10001027_pt1 | contig 44490 bp, 45 predicted proteins | sample PeaSoiMetSII2010_FD_187695 | JGI IMG/M metagenome (GOLD analysis project Ga0209517, IMG submission 187695) | Peat soil microbial communities from Weissenstadt, Germany - SII-2010 (SPAdes) (version 2) | ecosystem: Environmental > Terrestrial > Soil > Wetlands > Peat | place: Germany...
ATCGCCCAGCGGCTTGCCCGGATCGGCGCCGAAGCGGCGGCCGCTCGGACCTTTGGCGACCTTCTCCGCAATCAGCGTGACGGCGCGGTTGAGGCCGATGTCGAACACTTCGTCGCCGGCCTCGAGGCTGGCATAGGTCTTGTCGTGGCGCACGAAGGGCCCGAAGCGGCCGAGGCCTGCGGTGATCGGCTGGCCGGTCTCCGGATGCAGGCCGACTTCGCGCGGCAGCGACAACAACTTCAGCGCCATATCGAGCTCGATGTCGGAAGGCGATATGTTCTTCGGGATGCCGGCGCGCTTGGGCTTTTCGCCCTCCGCATAATCCTTTTGCTCGCCGAGCTGGATGTAGGGACCGAACCGTCCGGCCTTCACGGTGACGTCGCGATCGGTCTCCGGGTCCTTGCCCAGGATGCGATCGGCGCTGGCCTCGTTGTCGGCGGCAAGCGGACGGGTGTATCGACACTCCGGATAATTGGAGCAGCCGACAAAGGCGCCGAATTTGCCGGCCTTGAGGTTGAGCTTGCCGGTGCCGCAGCTCGGGCACTGCCGGGGATCGCCGCCATCCTCGCGTGGCGCATAGATATGCGGCCCCAGCATGTTGTCGAGCGCGTCCAGCACCTGGGTCACCCGCAGGTCCTTGATCTCGTTCACCGCGCCGATGAAGTCACCCCAGAAATCCCTCAGCACCTGCTGCCAGGAAATCTCGTTGTTGGAGATGCGGTCGAGCTGCTCTTCCAGCGCTGCGGTGAAATCATATTCGACATAGCGCGCGAAGAAGTTTTCCAGGAACGCGACCACGACGCGGCCCTTGTCCTCGCCGTGCAGGCGCTTCTTCTCGAGCCTGACATAGCCGCGGTCCTTCAGCACCTGCAGGATCGAGGCGTAGGTCGAGGGGCGGCCGATGCCGAGCTCCTCCATGCGCTTGACGAGGGAAGCCTCGGAGAAACGCGGCGGCGGCTCGGTAAAATGCTGGGTGACCGCGAGATCCCTGCGCTTAACGGCTTCGCCCTCGCTCATGGCGGGGAGGCGGCGGCTGTCTTCGTCCTCGCCGTCGTCGTCGCGGCCTTCCTGATAGAGCGCAAGGAAGCCGTCGAACTTGATCACCTGGCCGGAGGCACGAAGTTCCAGCACGCGGGAGCCGGCCTTCGCGGTGATGTCGACGGTGGTGCGTTCCAGTTCGGCGGATTCCATCTGGCTCGCGATGGTGCGGATCCAGATCAACTCATAAAGCTTGGCCTGATCGGGATCGAGGCGGCGGCGCATGTCCGCGGGCCGCCTTGAAAGGTCGGTCGGGCGGATCGCTTCGTGGGCTTCCTGCGCGTTCTTGGCCTTGGTCTGGTACTGGCGCGGCGCGTCCGGCACATAGGCGTTACCGTAATCCTCGCCGATCACCTTGCGGGCTTGCGTGATCGCCGAACCGTCGATCTGCACGCCGTCGGTTCGCATATAGGTGATGAGGCCGGTGGTCTCGCCGCCGATATCGATGCCTTCGTAAAGCCGTTGCGCGATCCGCATGGTGTGGGCCGGCGCAAAGCCGAGTTTGCGGCTCGCCTCCTGCTGCAGCGTCGAGGTGGTGAAGGGCGCCTGCGGATTGCGCCGCGCCGGCTTTGCTTCAACCGTCGTGACGGTGAAATTGGCGGCCTCGATCGCCTTCTTGAAGTCTTCGGCCTCGATGCCGGTACCGATGTCGAGCCGCTGGATCTTCTTGCCGTCGGCGCCGACCAGGCGTGCTTCGAACGTCTCGCCGCGGGCGGTCGCAAGCGTTGCCACCAGCGACCAATATTCGCGCGGCACGAATTTCTCGATTTCGAGCTCGCGGTCGCAGACCAGCCGCAGCGCCACCGACTGCACGCGTCCGGCGGAGCGCGCACCGGGCAGTTTGCGCCACAGTACCGGCGAGAGCGTGAAGCCGACCAGATAATCCAGCGCGCGCCGTGCCATATAGGCGTCGACCAGCGCGCCATCGATCTGGCGTGGATGCTTCATGGCCTCCGAGACGGCCTGCTTGGTGATGGCGTTGAACACCACGCGCTCAACCGTCTGATCCTTCAGCGCACGCTTCTCCTTGAGCACTTCAAGCACATGCCAGGAAATCGCTTCGCCCTCGCGATCGGGGTCGGTGGCGAGAATCAGCTTGTCGGCGCCCTTGAGCGCCCTGGCGATATCATTGAGGCGGCCCGCCGCCTTGGGGTCGACCTCCCAGATCATTTGGAAGTTGGCCTCCGGATCGACCGATCCGTTCTTGGCCGGGAGGTCGCGGACGTGGCCGAAAGACGCCAGAACCTCATAGGAGGCACCCAAATATTTGTTGATCGTCTTGGCTTTCGCCGGCGACTCGACAATGACGATATTCATGTCATTCCAATGGCTTACGGGGAAAATAAAGGCCGGTTCCGCGAGACTCGCGTCGGCCGTTTCGACCCGAACATGGGTGGTGAGGCGGTCCCTGTCAAATCGACAGATGTTGAAAGCACGCTCAAGGGTACCCCAATCCTATCCAAAAAGTTGTGAAATACGCCCTAGAGTTGTGCTCTCGATAAGAGTATCCTTAAAAGATACACGGCATTGGATGTGTTTTGACTGGGACAGGGGGGCGGAGGAAGCGTGGATCGTCGGGCAAGGCCGGCGGTTCGCCAAACGACGAGCCGCCCGGAGATGGCGGGCCCGACGAGGCCGCAATGTTCATTGCAGAAACCGCCGCGGCCCTGGCGAGGCTCGCGCGGCGGCACAGGCTCGGCATGCTCGTCCGCTTGCTTCAGATGACCCAGATGGAAGCCGAGGAACACGTTCGGCTTTGCGGCAAGCGCAATTTGTCGTGACGCGCGCGCCAGCGCTCAGGTCAGCGTTCGTCGGTGGCGCCTCCCATGCGTCAATCGAACTATTTCATGGAACTTTGCGAATGCGTTGAACCGTGACCGCGGCAAGATCGACATTAGGGGTGGGCAGGGGATCTTGACCAACCATGCACCGGAGCTTCGAAATGCCAAGAGCCGCTCAAATCGCCGTCGCAATGCCAACGTACAAGGCTTCGTTGGAGAAATCCGAACAACGCCCGCTCGATCCAATCGTACTGTTTGGCGGAATTGGCCTCATGGCATTCCTGATCGCGATCCTCACGGGCGTTCAGGGCGTGTGGTACTGAAACGCTTTGTGCACCTTCGATTGAAGGACATCAGCCTGCCGCCGTGGGTCCAGACGACGGCAGGCCTGGCCCATCTGTTATGCCGCGCGAAGGCTGGTCGCCGCCTGTAGGGCGCTTGCCAGCGCCTTTTCGCGATGTTCGGGCCCCACCTGAATGCCGTCTGCGGAAATGAATTCGGGGTTGGTGACGCCGATGAAACCGAACACCCAGCGCAAATAGGTTTCCACATATTCGCCTGCCGCCGCCGGGGTGCCCGCGCCATAGAACCCACCGCGCGAGACCGCGACGATGATTCGCTTGTTGCCGGCTAATCCTTCTGCGCCCTTCGCGCCATATTTAAAGGTCTTGCCCGCGACCACGATGCGATCGATCCAGGCTTTGAGCTGGCTCGGAATAGTAAAATTGTACATGGGAGCGCCGACCACCACGATGTCGGCGGCCAGGAACTCATTCAGCATGGCCTGGCCGGCGGCGAGGTCCTCCTGCACCGTCGCGTCGGCCGCACCCCCTTGTGCGGCGGCGAGATGCGAACCAGACAGATGCGATAGCGGCGTTAAACTGAGGTCGCGATGGACGATCTCAAGCCCGGGCGTCGCCTGACGCAGGCGATCCACGATGGCGGAGGAAACCTGGCGGCTGACGGAGTGCGGGCCGAGTACGCTTGAGTCGATATGAAGAAGTTTCATGACGGTCACCCTTGGTATATGTTTGTAACTTGCACTATATGAGTGACTGTCCGCCAACCCCGCAAGAACGCACAATTTTGGGACCTGAGCACATCGATGAAACCCGAGCACATCAAAGTGCCTGCCCTGCCGCCTTACGCGCATCTCGACAGTGATTGCCGCGGGGTCGCTTCGATACTGGCGCGGGTCGGCGACAAATGGAGCGTGTTTGTCATCATGCTGCTCGGCGGCGGTCCGCGTCGCTTCAACGAGATCAAGCGCATGGTCGGTGGCATCTCACAGCGGATGCTAACCCTCACGTTGCGTGGACTGGAGCGCGACGGCCTCGTTACCCGCACCGTGTTTCCAACCATTCCGCCCCGCGTCGATTACGAATTGACCGATCTTGGACGCGGGCTGTGGCAACCGGTGGAGGCGCTGGGCAAGTGGGCGAGGGAGAACCAGACCGAGATCGAAGACGCGCGCGCGAGATTTGACCGCCGGAACGACGGCTGAGCGGCGCGAAGCCTAGATGAGCGACACCAGCCCGCCGCCGTGGCGCTCGAGCCGCCCGGCAAGTTCAAGCTCGAGCAAGACGGTGCGCACGATCGCCGGCGAAGCGCCGGCCATCCGGATGAGGTCGTCGAGCAGAATGGGAGTCGGTCCCAACAGACCCGTGATGCGGGCGCGATCGCTCGCATCGGGTTCAGGAGCCAGCGGGTCTTCATCCGGTTCGCGCAGTTCGATCGGCCGCTCCATGATCGGCTCGACCGCCTGGATCACGTCGGATGCTTCCGTAATGAGCGTCGCGCCCTGCTTGATCAGATCATTGGTGCCGGCAGCGCGCGGATCGAGCGGGGAGCCCGGCACGGCGAACACTTCACGGCCCTGTTCGGCAGCAATCCGGGCGGTGATCAGCGATCCCGAACGATGCGCTGCCTCCACCACGACCACGCCGAGGCTCGCGCCTGAAATCAGCCGGTTGCGCCTCGGAAAATCGCGGGCGCGCGGAACATGTCCAAGCGGCATTTCCGAGATGGCGCTGCCGGAGGCAATGATCGCGGCCAGCAAATCCTCGTGCTCGGGCGGATAAACCTTGTCGTGACCGCCGGCGAGCATCGCCACCGTGCCGCCGGCGAGGCTGGCGCGATGGGCGGCCTGATCGATGCCGCGCGCCAGGCCTGAGGCAATGACAAAACCGGCGTCGCTGAGGTCGCGCGCCAGAGAGCTTGCGAATTTCAGCCCGGCGCCGGACGCATTGCGGGAGCCGACGATCGCGATCATCGGCCGCATCAGCACTTCGCGCACGCCGCGCACGCCGAGCAGAGGCGGCGCATCGTCGAGCACCGCAAGGCGCGGCGGATAGCCGGCCTCACCCGGCGCGATCAGGCTGACGCCGAGCTGTTCGCCCGCGGCAAGTTCGGCCCGCGCATCCTCTTCGCTGCAAATACGCTGGTGGCGCGACGCACCGCCGCGCCGCGCCAAATCGGGCAGCCGCTCCAGCGCCGTGCGTGCGCTGCCGAAATGATTGACCAGCGAACGGAAGGTGCGCGGCCCCGGTATTATGGCGCAAACGCCACAAGCATTCTAAGTGATTTGCCCCATCTCTCCTAGCCAAAGGAGAGACACATGCGCGGCAGACCGACCAAAGACCCCTACACAAGGCCAGCCATCAACACCCTGGAACGGCTACACGCCGAACTAGGCGGCAAGATACTGGAGAACAGGCAGGAGGCCGAAAGCCTCAGGGAGCAGATGCGGCACGTTGAGGCCGTCATCAAGATGCTGGCCCCGGATTACAACCTTGCCAAGATCACGGTGAAGCGGCGTGCTACCGGCAAATGGTTCAAGCGCGGCACCTTATATAGGAAGGCCGTAGACGTGCTGCGGACGGCGACCGAGCCGATGACCGCGACCGAGCTTGCATGGGCGGTGCTAGCGGCTGGCGGCATCCAGACCGACGATAAAAAGGCCGTGCAGATACTCGGCCAAAGCATTCAGTCCAGCTTGCGGAATCATGCCGGGAAAGGCGTTGAGCAGGTCAATGAGGGGATACCGGCGAAGTGGCAGCTAACTCAAACTTAGCCGCTCCCCTTCTTCTTCTTCAATTCCGGCATGAAGTTCTCGTATGGCCCATACATTAGGCCCGGGATGGTTTTGGCCGGACAAAAGCGCATACCTTCATACCAAGACCAAAGACGAGGATTCTTATCCTTTCCGTCTTCCGGTTCAACGGCCAGACCGCGAGTCGGCAAGTCAAGGTTTCGGTAAGCGCGCCGCGCAGCATCGGTTATAAGAATGGCCCCGAGACGAGCAACAGCGCCGTCCCGCTTACCCATATAGCCAATCAGAGCTAGGGGAACGTTCGCCAATAGCTGCCTTGAACGATGCGTGCTGGACATGGCATCGCGGCTCAAAATGTACGGCGAGAGCGTGTAGTAGCCCAAGATGCGGGTTGGATCGTTAGGGTCTTCGAGAACGAATACACCGCAATAACGGTGTTCCGCCCGAAGGGCAGCGTGATTGCGCATGAAGGCAGTGACCCGTTCGCTGCGACAGGTAAAATCGCTGGTGCGGTGGGTCGCGTTAAGCCGGACGGTATCTAGCGCCTCTTCTGCCTTAGTTGCAGAAGTAGGGCTTGGCCTTCCAATATCGTCTGTGACGGTCCCGCCGGATTCCTGAGGCATTGTTCAACGTGCGCCAATTCCTCTTCAGAAACGATCGCACCGCAGGAGAACTCGGGAACCTCAGCCTTACGCTGTAATTTTCCACTTAAACTGCCGCTAGCGTCGCCACTGTAGAATTTAGCTATCCATTCCATTGAAGATGCCCGATATGATAGCGCGGCGAGGGGTGCGCGCTACTGAATCGAGTACTAACGTAGAGAATCTAAAAAAATGCAATTCAGGGGGGTCGATAACGCAACATTTGATAGCAACGGTGTTGCTATCACTTTGATCGGAGAGCGTCAACGATTGTAAGGGATTGAATTTAGTCGATAATTTACATAGGTTGGAGTCGTCGTTTTTGTTGCGAAAAAGGCAAATGCAACAATGAAGCCGGAAGATCGTACCCTCCTCGAAACGCATTTGTTGGCTCAAATCACGAGTGTTGAGCGGGAAATCACAAAGCTTGGGGCAGAACGCGACACGTTGCGCGACATCCTATTGAAGGTGCGCCGCGAAAATTCAAAGCTACGAGATGTAACCAGAAAGAACAGCTTCGATCGCATCTTGATCGAAAGCAGGATCATGAATTTGCTCAAGGCCGCTTCAAAACCGCTTCCCACAAGCCGCCTTTGGTGGGCGGCCCAAGAGATCAATCCCCGGCTTCGAAATACTACCTTCCGGTCCTACCTGCATAGACTCAAGAGTAAGGGGCTGATCGAATCCGAATCCCATGGTTCTTGGTTGGCAACCGAGTCTGCAAAGCAGGATGGCAAGCCATCAAACGCCAGTGCGCCCGATGTTGTGCCTTTGCCAGTAGCCAGTGAAATCGACTGACTTGCCACGCTTCATTGCCAGTGCCGCGATTCGGTTCGCCTGTTCGCCATTCGAGACGCGGCGGTTATCTTCCCGCCATGAACTCTCTTGCGCGTAGCGGAGGAGGTAAGCGCCCGCAATATGATGGTGGATGCCGACTTCAGCGCGGCGTAACCGGCTGAAGTACTCTTCCGCCCAATTCGTGCACGCGCCGTCAAGCGAGTACGCTTCTTGATGGTTGATCCGTTTGACTTCAAATCGCTCATGCAAGTTGTCCCATGATCCGGCCTCATCGGCGTGCACCACAGTCCCCTTGGCAATGCGCGCGCGAATGAAGGCGGAAGCTTGGCTTTCGGAATGGAACACGGCTGGAACCGAGTTCCCGCCACGCTCGCGAATCACAACCACTACCTTGCGCTTGCCATTCTGGTTGCGAGCAAAGCGGCGGTCAATGCGATCTTCCTTAAGGTTGGCGGGTTTGACGTAACCTCCGAAATAGCCGCCATCAACCTCAGCCTCTTTGCCTTCACCGCCGACAACGCGGCCCCTGAGTTCTTCCGCCATCGCTTCGCGCAACTTGTGCAGGAGGACGAAGGCACACTTATAGGAAACACATAGATCGCGCGAGATCGCCAGCGCGGACTTGCCCTTTACCTCGTTGCAGAAAATCGCGATGGCCGCGAGGTAGCAGCGGAGAGGCAGCTTGTGGCTAGCGAACAGCGTCCCGCTTGTGATGGTGAAATCCTTTTTGCAGCCACGACAACGGAAGCGAGGCGCACCTTTAAAGCGGCGACAATCGTAAGCATCGAGGCTGCCACAGTGGGGACAAACCGGATCACCGTTGGTGTCGGCCCAACGGATGCGGCGGAAGGCCATTTCGGCGTCGGCATCCTTCATCTGGAATACCTGGGCCAGCGTAAGCGTCTTTGCGGCCCGGGATAGAAGAAAATGCTGTGCCATAACTCGCCCCTCTCATTTATGAGAGATATCATATGTGATATGGTGCGGTCTTGTCAACAACAAAATATCATATATGATAGCCTCCAAAATGGAGGCGCCATGAACATCAAATCAGAGGAAGAGTGGGCAGAACGGGCCGCCACTTTCCTAAAGCACAAGCTGAAGGATACCGAGATCACCTATGCGGAGCTAGCCAAGAGGCTGAAGAAGCACGGGCTAAAGGAAACAGAGGCCTCGATAGCCAATAAGCTGGCGCGGGGGACATTTCCCGCAACATTCTTCCTCGCCTGCATTGCAGCGCTGGAATTGGAGGGCGTCGCTCTAGATGAGATTTAAAGAGAGAACCTACTTCATCTTTTCGATGTAGACCTGACTATGTCCATGGCACGCTGCGGGAAAATCCATCGTGTTAAAGAAAATCACGCACCGTTCTATAACGTATTTTTCGTCCTTTGGCTGATTGTCATCGGTAAATTGGCCTACAAAAAACGCATATAAGTATTTTTTTCCGTCTTTGACGGCTTCGATTTTCCCGTCGTCACTTTCGTCTTTGTTGAAGGCGGTGTTAATTAGATACTCGCCATACCCCAGTTGGTTAGTCGCTAATTTTGGATTCGTCTGATTGGACTCTGTTTTCAAATCCAAAATCAATTTGTCCTCCTCCTCTGCCGTGAGGATATTATCAAATACCTTCATGTAGCCCTTCGCAGCCGCCCCCCTTCCCGGGACGGGCGATATATTCATAAAGCCAAAATTCACAAAGGGACGTTTGCTTTCTGGTGTGGCAGAAGAGTATTTCAATAAGAACGTGATGACTTGGACATGGCCAATAGCGGTTGCGGGGGCGACGTTTTGAACCCTATTCCTCAAATCGTCGATCTGGGTCTTTTGGTATTCGATGGTCTTGTCGAGGACGGCAATGCGCTCTTCGAAAAAAGAGCTTGATGCTTTCCAACTCGTCCAAATCGCCGCAACCGCAATCACCAATGCAGCAGCGCCAAACGTGGCCTTGGCTTCCCTGATCACTTTGCCCTCCCGGGTAAAGTAACCGACGAACCAACGCCACCATTGGATGAACTCGGGCGGCTCAGACTGAGGTGGAAGCCCGCTTGTTTCTGACATGGAAAATATCCCCTGCGGCATCCTAGCCTAGGGGCAGCAACCTTGAAATGTAGTGGATTGCGCCATCCCGGGATCATTTTCGGACACCGGTGGTGTTTGCGCCATAATACCGCGCGGCCCGACATTGTCGGAACGGATCAGCCGTAGCCAGTCGATCCGCTGGGCGGAGGTGAGGTTTGTGGTGGTTGGCGTCTTGGTGTCCATGCGTCCCCCGAGGGGTGAGCATGGATCAACCTAGGCGCGTGGGGAAGGGGGGCTACCCCTCACTTCTGCCCGATCTTCCCCTCGGTGCCCGCCTGCAACCGCCTGATGTTTTCGCGGTGCATGTAGAACAGCAATAACGTCAGTACCGCAAACAGCGAGGCGAGCGCCGGGTGGCCGAACCACCACAGGAAAATCGGAGTGACGAAACTTGCAACCAGCGCCGAGAGCGAGGAGTAGCGCGAGGTCACGGCGGTCGCGAGCCACAGCACGCAAAACACCACCGCGGCCGGCCAGAACAGGCCGATCAGGACGCCGATATAGACCGCGACGCCCTTTCCGCCCTTGAACTTCAGCCACACCGGGAAGAGGTGGCCGAGAAAGGCGCCGAGCGCGGCCAGCATCGCGGCGTTTGGACCGCCGTAATAGCCCGACATAATGACGGCGGCGGTGCCCTTGAACATGTCGAGCAGCAGCGTCGCCGCCGCAAGGCCCTTGCGCCCGGTGCGCAGCACATTGGTGGCGCCGATATTGCCGGAGCCGATCGAGCGCAAATCCTGCGTGCCGGCCAATCTTGTCAGGATTAATCCGAAGGGAATGGAGCCGAGCAAATAGCCGAGGATGAATGCCACCGGCAACCATGCGCTAGCCGACATCTCCGCGCCTCCACCGCCTGCAAATTTCGCGCCCATCAGGGTCTGTTTGCGACGCCGCTTTAGACATGCTCATAGACGGTCCGTCCGCCGATGATGGTGCGCACGACGCGGCCCGAAAATCGCGCCTCGTCGAACGGGGTGTTCTTGCATTGCGATTTCAGATCGTCGGGATCAAGCACCCAGGGCGTGTCGGTATCGATCACGATCACGTCGGCCGGGGAGCCCGGCCGCAGCGACCCGCCGGGCAGGCCGAGCAATTCGGCAGGGCGCGTCGACATTGCGCGGATCAAGGTCTTGAAATCCGTCTCGCCATTGTGGATCAGCCGAAGCGCCGCCGGCAGCATGGTCTCCAGCCCGATCGCGCCGGAGGCGGCTTCCGCGAACGGCAGCCGCTTGACCTCGACGTCCTGCGGATTGTGGTCGGACATGATGACGTCGATCAGTCCGGAGGCAACGGCTGCAACCAGCGCCGTGCGGTCTTCCTCGGTACGCAGCGGCGGCGACAGTTTTAGAAATGTCCGGTAGGGGCCGATGTCGTTTTCGTTCAGCGTCACGTGATTGATCGAGACCGAAGCCGAGACCTGCAAACCCGCCTCGCGCGCGCGCTTGAGGATTTCCAGCGACTCGATGCAGGTCAGCGATGCCGCGTGATAGCGGCCGCCGGTCAACGCGACGAGGCGCATGTCGCGCTCCAGCATCACCGCCTCGGCGGCATTGGGAATGCCGAACAATCCCAGTCTTGTAGCGAATTCGCCCTCGTTCATGACACCTTCGCCGACCAGATCAGGGTCCTCGGTGTGATGGACAATCAGGGCGTCGAAATCGCGCGCATAAGTCAGCGCCCTCCGCATCACCAGCGCGTTGGTGACGCTCCTGTCGCCGTCGGTGAAAGCCACCGCGCCGGCGGCTTTCAACAGACCGATCTCGGTCATTTCCTCGCCGCGCAGGCCTTTGGTCAGCGCCGCCATCGGATGAATGTTGACGATCGCGGTGTCGCGGGCGCGCCGCAGGACAAAATCGACCGTCGCGGAATTGTCGATCACGGGCGAGGTGGCGGGCTGACAGACGATGGTGGTGATGCCGCCGGTCGCCGCCGCCTGGCTCGCCGAGGCAAATGTCTCGCGATGGCTCGCGCCGGGCTCGCCGACAAAGGCGCGCATGTCGATCAGGCCGGGAGCCACGATCTTGCCGGCGCAGTTGATGACGTCGGTACCCTCGGGCACGCCGGCCGCGCCAATGCCGCGCTTGTTGTCACGGATCACCCCGTCGGCGATCAGCACGTCGCCCGGACCGTCGAAATCGCGCGACGGATCGATCACGCGGGCGTTGGCGAGCAGGATCGGGCGGCGGTCGGTCAGCATATCGTCACGCGTTGGGCAGGTTGCGGGCGAGTGCTTCGAGCACCGCCATCCGCACTGCCACTCCCATTTCCACCTGTTCGCGGATCAGCGATTGCGCGCCGTCGGCAACGATGGAGTCGATTTCAACACCTCGGTTCATCGGTCCCGGATGCATCACCAGCGCGTCCGGCTTGGCATAAGCGAGCTTCTTCTGGTCGAGGCCGAAATAATGGAAGTACTCCTGGCTCGACGGCACGAACGAGCCGTTCATGCGCTCGCGCTGCAGCCGCAGCATCATCACGATATCGGCGCCCTCTAACCCCTCGCGCATGTCGCGGGCGACCTCGACGCCCATCCGCTCGATGCCGCTCGGCAACAGCGTGGAGGGCGCGACGACGCGGACGCGCGCGCCCATGGTGTTCAGCAACAGGATATTGGAACGCGCCACGCGCGAATGCATGACGTCGCCGCAGATCGCGATCACGAGCCCCTCAAGCTGGCCCTTGTTACGGCGGATGGTGAGCGCATCGAGCAGCGCCTGCGTCGGGTGCTCGTGGGCGCCGTCGCCGGCATTGATGACGGAGCCGTCGACCTTGCGCGCGAGAAGTTCCACCGCGCCCGAGGCATGGTGGCGCACCACCAGAATGTCCGGGTGCATGGCATTGAGCGTAACCGCCGTATCCATCAGCGTCTCGCCCTTGCGCATTGACGAGGACGATACCGACATGTTCATGACGTCGGCTCCGAGCCGTTTACCGGCGATTTCGAACGAAGATTGGGTGCGGGTCGAGGCCTCGAAGAACAGATTGACCTGGGTGCGGCCGCGCAAGGAGGTGCGCTTCTTGTCGACCTGGCGGTTGAGCTCGACATATTCCTCGGAGAGGTCGAGCAGGCCGGTAATATCGGCAGCAGAAAGCCCCTCGATTCCCAGCAGATGCCGGTGACCGAGGACGAAGGTCGATTTCGATGCGGAGGTCATTAAAACCAGAGCTATAGGCAGAGTTAGAACGGGGGGCAAGGGCGAAGAGGGGCCTTGCGAGTTATCCCCCGAGATGTCGGAAGCAGGGTAAACGAGCATGCCACGGCGCGTTCCATCACGGAAAGCCGGCGACGATGGCGGAACCTGATGGTCGCCGCGATGGCGACGCAAGGTTTTGTCAATTATGCCAAGGAGTGGTGGCATTTTTCGCTGCCGGGCGCGGGCGGTCCCGCGTATGATTTCCCGATAACCCCGCGCGGCAGTTGAGTCTGCCGGCGGGCGCATTCCGGCGTAACCCACCCGAAATCTCCGACCGTGAGGGCGGCCATGACGCTAGCTTCATTTGCGACCCACGAGGTGCTCAACCAGTCACCGCCATTTGTCGATGTCGATCTGTTTACGCTGGACCGGCCGCTTGCCGAGGCGGTCGCCGCCAATGGCGGGACGCCGGCGCAAAAGGAATTGTCCGAGTTCGGGCAGCACTGGGGTTCGGCCGCCATGGCGGAACGCGCACGGCTCGCCAACGAGAACACGCCAAAACTGCGGACGTTCGATTCCAAAGGCAATCGCCGCGACGAGGTCGAATTTCATCCGGCCTATCATGAACTGATGGCGCGCAGCGCTCATGCCGGCATTCACAATTCGACCTGGACCGCGGAGGGAGCGCCGGCCGGAGGCGCGGCCGAGGTCGTGCGCGCCGCGAAATTTTATATGGCGGCGGGGGTCGAGACCGGACATCTGTGCCCGATCACAATGACGCGCGCTTCGGTGGCAGCGCTCTCTGCCGAGCCCAGCCTGCTGGCGAAGGCGATGCCGGTGATCGCCACCCGCGCCTACGATCCGGCCTTCGCGCCGTGGCCGACCAAGCGCGGCATGACGCTCGGCATGGGCATGACCGAGAAGCAGGGCGGCACCGACGTGCGCAGCAACATGACGCGAGCGATGCGCGACGGCGACGCCTATCGCATCACCGGCCATAAATGGTTCATGTCGGCGCCGATGTGTGACGCGTTCCTGGTGCTGGCGCAGGCCGACGAGGGGCTGACCTGTTTCTTCATGCCGCGCTTCAAGCCGGACGGATCGGTCAATGCGATTCAGTTTCAGCGGCTGAAGGATAAACTCGGCAATCGCTCCAACGCGTCCTCGGAAGTCGAATTCGTGGACGCCTACGCCACGCGCGTCGGCGAGGAAGGCAAGGGCATCCGTACCATCATCCAGATGGTGCAATTGACGCGGCAGGATTGTGCGATTGCATCCGCCGGTTTGATGCGGTCCGGGCTTGCGCATGCGCTGCATCACGCCAGGCATCGCAGCGTGTTCCAGAAACACCTCGCCGACCAGCCGCTGATGCAGGCCGTGCTCTCCGACATGGCGCTGCATGTCGAGGCCTCGATTGCGTTGGTCATGCGGCTCTGCCGCTCGTTCGACCGCGCGCCGCAGGACCAGCGCGAGGCCGCCTATATGCGGCTGCTGACACCCGCGATCAAATACTGGGTCTGCAAGAGCGCGCCGGGATTTCTCTACGAAGCGATGGAGTGCCTCGGCGGCAATGGCTATGTCGAGGAGGGCATTCTGGCGCGACACTACCGGGAATCCCCCGTCAATGCGATCTGGGAAGGGTCGGGCAATGTGATGTGCCTGGACGTGCTGCGCGCCTTGTCGCGCGAGGTCGAGGCGGCCGCGTCCATTCTGCAGGATCTCGCCAGGGAAACGGCGGGCCTTTCCGGTGCCGCCGATGCCGCAGCCTTCCTCGGGACGACATTCCTCCGGCCGGACTCCGAGCGCGTGGCGCGGCTGGCCGTGGAGAAGCTCGCACTATTGGCGGCGGCGGCCGCGCTCAATCAAATATCGCCCCGTCACGCCGAATTGTTTGCGAGCACCCGGCTTGCCGGGAATCACGCCAGCATGTACGGCGCCATCGATCTGGCGCGCGACGATATGGCTGGGTTGCTCGACCGCGCGTTACCCTCATGAAGGTCAGTTGATGGATACAATCGATCCCGCAAGTCCCATTGCTCTCGCGCCCGCAATCCCCGTCCAGCGTCCGCCCCGCGTCTGGAAATTCTGGGGCACCGCGCTATGGGGGTTCTTCATCTTCGCAGCGATGTTCGTGGGACAGATCGCGGTCGTGGCCTGGTTTGTTCTACGGCAGGATGGACCGATTGATCTGGACGCCTTGGTCGCGGCCATTCGCGTCGTCGCCGGCCATGGCCTGACGATCTCACTCTCCGTGATTACGGAACTGCCCGCGGTGCTCGCCGCGCTGTGGATCGCGATTCGCATGACACGCATGCGGTTTTCCGATTACCTTGGGCTGCGCCTGACCTCGTGGAAAAGTCTTTTGATCGGCGTCGTCGCCTTGTTCGTCCTGGTGATGGCCTGGGACGCGCTCTCGCGCGCAACGGGACGCGAGGTCGAGCCGGGCTTCATGGGCGACGTGCTGAAATCGGCGCGTGCCGAGGGGGCGCTCTGGATTTTGGTGATCGCCTTTTGCGTCGTGGCGCCGATCACGGAGGAATTATTTGCGCGCGGATTTCTTTATCGAGGCTGGTCGGAATCCTTCCTCGGTCCCGCCGGAGCCATCATCCTTTCGTCAATGGTGTGGACGGCGCTGCATCTCCAATATGACTGGTACTTTCTCGGCGAGGTGTTTTCGATCGGCCTGTTGCTCGGCTATCTGCGTTATCGCAGCAACTCGACCTGGCTGACGATCATCCTGCACGGGCTCAATAATCTGGCCGCGGTGATGCAAACCATATTGCTCACCGGGCAGTCGTGAACTCAGCGCTTCGCGCGCGCCGTCATCAGCCGATCGAGCGCGCCTTGCAGGATGAAAATAGCGGCATGCTCGTCGATCACCTCCGCGCGCCGGGCGCGGCTCACATCCATCCCGATCAATTCGCGCTCGACGGCCGCGGTCGAGAGCCGCTCGTCCCAGAGCGCGATGGCAAGGTCGGTGAGTTTGGAAAAATTGCGCGCGAAGGCGCGGGTCGATTGCGCGCGCGCTCCCTCGCTGCCATCCATGTTGATGGGCAGGCCGAGGACGAAACCCACAGCCGCTCGCTCGCCGGCGATGGCGAGCAGGCGCACGGCGTCGGCCTTGAAGGCCTTGCGCTGGATGGTCTCGATCCCCGTCGCCAACCGGCGGTCGGGGTCAGACACCGCGACTCCGATGGTCTTTGTGCCCAAATCAAGGCCGATCAACGCGCCGCGTTCAAGCCAGTGCGCGGCCGCATCGATCAGCGGTAGAATGAGGGCAGGCATGGGGCTCGCATAACACGCGGGCCGCAATCCGTGCAAAGCGGGAAGGGCAGAATTGCGGTGGATGGGCTGACACTTTTCGGTTTGTTCGCCGTCGCGGCGATGCTGGTGAGTTACGCGCTGGAGGATCGCAGCCGCTGGTTCATCCTTGCTTTTGCGGCCGCCTGTGCGCTGGGTTCCATTTACGGATTTCTGCAGGGAGCCTGGCCGTTCGGGCTGGTCGAAGTGATCTGGGCTATGGTCGCGCTGCGGCGCTTTGGCCTCAGGCGGCCCCTGGATGCATAGCTCGGCCGCGCGGTGGGTGCTAATCTCGTAAGAAGCCCAGGCAACGATGCCGGCGTCAACATCCCCCTTTTTTCGGAAATGAGCAGACCATGTGGCCCGACCGCCGATTGATCGATCTTTTCAAGACCGAATTCCCGATTGTGCTGGCGCCGATGGCAGGCGCGATGGATGCGGACCTCGTCATCGCCGCGGCGCAGGGCGGCGCGCTGGGTTCGCTGCCGTGTGCGTTGCTCTCGGTGGAGAAGGCGCGCGAGCAGGTCAACATCATCCGCCAGCGCGTCTCGGCGCCGCTCAGCATGAATTTCTTCTGCCACAAGGCCGTCGCCGCCGATCCCGCGCGCGAGGCCATCTGGAAGCAGCGGCTTGCAGCCTATTATAAAGAGTTGGGCCTCGACCCGGCGGCGCCGATCAATGCCGCCAATCGCGCGCCGTTCGACGCCGCGATGTGCGAACTCGTCGAAGAGCTCAAGCCCGAAATCGTCAGCTTCCATTTCGGCTTTCCCGAGACTGGGCTGCTCAAGCGCGTCAAGGCCATAGGCTCAACCGTGATCTCGTCCGCGACCACCGTAAAAGAGGCGATCTGGCTCGAGGAGCACGGCGCCGACGCCATCATCGCGCAAGGTGCGGAAGCCGGCGGTCATCGCGGCATGTTCCTGACCGAGAATATTTCCGAACAGCCGGGTACCTTCGCGCTGGTGCCCCAGGTGGTCGACGCCGTGCGGGTTCCGGTGATCGCGGCGGGCGGTATCGCCGACGGGCGGGGCATTGCTGCTGCTTTCGCACTGGGGGCAGCCGGGGTTCAGATCGGCACCGCCTATCTGCGCTGTCCGGAATCCAAGGTCAGCGCGCCGGCACGGATCGCGCTTGCCCAGGCGCGGGACGATTCCACCGTCATCACCAACGTCATGACCGGGCGCCCTGCGCGCGGCATCGCCAATCGGGTGATGCGCGAGGTCGGCGCGATTTCGCCGGATGCGCCGCAATTTCCCCACGCGGCGACAGGGTTGGCGCCTCTGAAGGCGGCGGCGGAAAAGCTCGGCAAGACCGATTTCACCAATCTCTGGGCCGGGCAGGCAGTTCGGCTCGGCCGCGAGATGCCGGCAGCCGAGCTGACCCGGGCGCTGGCAGGCGCGGCGCTGGCGCGATTGAGCCGATTGGCGGGTTAAGCAGGCCGCCCCACGGTTGCGGCGCAAAACCACCCTCTGCTATACGGCGGGCTGAGTTTTGCCCCGAAAGGCCTTATATAATGCCGGTCGACGCCGCCACCGTTCGCCGCATCGCGCATCTGGCGCGGATTGCGGTCAGGGAGCAAGAGGTTCCGCATCTTGAGGGCGAGCTGAACGCCATACTCGCCTTCGTCGAGCAATTGTCGGAGGTCAATGTCGAAGGCGTCGAACCGATGACTTCCGTGATACCGATGGAAATGAAGAAGCGGGCCGACGTAGTGAATGATGGCGAGATCGCCGACGATATCGTCAAGAATGCGCCGGAAACCCAAGGTCATTTCTTTCTGGTGCCGAAGGTCGTCGAGTGATTCTTAGAGCGTCTTCGAGGCGGGAATTCTGATGTGCATGCTCTGCGACGATGAAAAGGCCTATCAGGCCTACATGAATTATCTCGATGCCATGGAGCGCCAGGGCAAAGTTGCCGATCCCGACAAGGCGGTCGATGCGGTGCTCGATGCGTTGGAAGCCGCCGGCAAAGCCAGCGGCAAAGCGTTGCGCGACGATCCCGCCAACGACAAGACACTCTCGCCCTTCTTCTGCAGCCCGGTTAATAAATGACCGATTTGACGTCGCTGACGCTTGCCGAGGCCAGAGATGGCCTTGCGAAGAAATCCTTCACGTCGCTCGAGCTGACGAATGCGCATCTTTCGGCGATAGAGGCCGCGCGCGCGCTCAATGCCTTTGTGCTGGAGACGCCCGATCGGGCGCGGGCCATGGCGCGCGAGGTTGACGCCAAAATCGCAAAAGGCGAGGGCGGCTGGCTTGCCGGTATTCCGCTCGGCATCAAGGACCTGTTCGCCACCAAGGACGTGCGCACCACCGCGTGCTCGAAAATTCTCGGCAATTTCGTGCCGACCTACGAGTCAACGGTGACTTCGCAGCTCTGGCGCGACGGCGCGGTGATGCTCGGCAAGCTCAACAACGACGAATTCGCGATGGGCTCCTCGAACGAGACCTCGTGCTTCGGTCCGGTCGCCAATCCCTGGCGGCGCGCGGGCGCCAATACCACGCTGGTGCCGGGCGGCTCATCGGGCGGCTCGGCTTCGGCGGTGGCGGCACTTCTGTGCATGGGCGCAACCGCAACCGATACCGGCGGATCGATCCGCCAGCCGGCGGCTTTCACGGCCACTGTCGGCATGAAGCCGACATACGGGCGCTGCTCGCGCTGGGGCATTGTCGCGTTCGCGTCCTCGCTCGATCAGGCCGGACCGATCGGCCGCACCGTGCGCGACGCCGCAATCCTGATGCGCTCGATGGCCGGCCACGATCCCAAGGACACCACCTCGGTCGATCGCCCGGTGCCGGATTACGAAACCGCGATCGGAAAGTCCGTCAAGGGAATGAAGATCGGCATCCCCAAGGAGTACCGCCTCGACGGCATGGCGAGCGAAATCGAAAAGCTCTGGAGCGAGGGCGCTTCCTGGCTCAAGGCCGCCGGCGCCGAGCTTGTCGACGTGTCGCTGCCGCACACCAAATACGCGTTGCCGGCCTATTACATCGTCGCGCCCGCGGAAGCCTCCTCGAACCTGGCGCGTTACGACGGCGTGCGCTACGGCCTGCGCGCGCCCGGCCGCTCCATCGGCGAAATGTACGAAAACACCCGCGGCGAGGGCTTTGGCGCCGAAGTCCGCCGCCGCGTCATGATCGGCACTTACGTGCTCTCGGCCGGCTATTATGACGCCTATTATCTTCGCGCACAAAAAGTCCGAACGCTGATCAAGAAGGACTTTGAGGATTGTTTTGCCAAAGGCGTGAACGCGATCCTGACGCCGGCAACCCCATCGGCCGCGTTCGGCGTCGGCGAGAAGGGCGCCGACCCCGTGGAGATGTATCTCAACGACATCTTCACGGTCACCGTGAACATGGCCGGACTTCCCGGAATCGCCGTTCCTGGGGCTAAGGATTCGCAAGATCTGCCGCTCGGCCTGCAATTGATCGGCCGTCCGTTCGATGAGGAAACGCTGTTCTCACTCGGCGAGGTGATCGAGCAGGCGGCGGGACGGTTCACGCCTGCGAGGTGGTGGTGAACATGGCGGAGTTCAAAGCAAGTCTCTCGGGCGCAGCACCCGCGCCGGAACTGGACGCGCCGCTTGCCGCGCTGTGGTGGGCGGCCAGGAGCGGATGGGATCAGGCACACAAGATCGTGCAGGACGAAGACACGCGTGAGGCGGCCTGGGTTCACGCCTATCTGCACCGCGTCGAAGGCGACCTCGGCAACGCCGGCTACTGGTATCGTCAGGCCGGCAAGCCGGTTGCGAAGGGTTCTCTCGACGCCGAATGGGAAGGAATCGTGTCCGCGCTGCTCGGGAGTGGAAGAGCATGAGTGCGACGAGTTCGAAACTGATCAAGGGTGCCACCGGCGATTGGGAAGTCGTGATCGGGATGGAGGTCCATGCCCAGGTGAATTCGAACGCCAAGCTTTTCTCGGGAGCCTCGAGCGAATTCGGCGGCGAGCCCAATTCCCATGTCTCGCTGGTGGATGCGGCGATGCCGGGCATGTTGCCGGTCATCAACGAGGAATGCGTGCGCCAGGCGGTCCGCACTGGTCTCGGCCTGAACGCAAAAATCAATCTGCGCTCGGTGTTCGACCGCAAGAACTATTTCTATCCGGATTTGCCACAGGGCTACCAGATCAGCCAGTACAAGTCGCCTGTTGTCGGCGAGGGCGAGGTGGTGGTCGAATTGGCCGGCGGCGAGAGCGTCACGGTCGGCATCGAGCGGCTGCATCTGGAGCAGGATGCCGCCAAATTGTTGCACGACCAGAGCCCGACCATGTCGTTCGTCGATCTCAACCGCTCCGGCGTTGCCTTGATGGAGATCGTCTCCAAGCCGGACATCCGTTCCTCGGAGCAGGCGAAAGCCTATGTGACCAAGCTGCGCTCGATCCTGCGCTATCTCGGCACCTGCGATGGTGACATGGAGAAGGGATCCTTGCGCGCCGACGTTAACGTTTCCGTGCGCAAGCCGGGAGGAGCGCTCGGCACCCGCTGCGAGATCAAGAACATGAATTCGATCGCCTTTATCGGCGAGGCCATCGAATACGAGGCGCGGCGCCAGATCGGGATTCTCGAGGATGGCGGGACCATCGACCAGGAAACCCGGCTGTTCGATCCCAACAAGGGCGAAACGCGGTCGATGCGTTCCAAGGAAGAGGCGCATGACTACCGCTATTTCCCGGACCCGGACCTGCTGCCGCTGGAATTTTCCGAAGCCTATGTTGCCGGGCTGAAAGCGAATCTGCCGGAATTGCCGGACCAGAAGCGGGCGCGCTTCATCGCCGAGTTCGGCCTCTCGTCCTATGACGCCGGCGTTTTGGTGGCCGAACGGGAGAGCGCCGATTTCTTCGAAACCGTGCTCGCAAACCTCGCCAACAAGGCCCGCGACGGCAAGCTTGCCGCCAATTGGGTGATCAACGAGCTGTTCGGCCGGCTCAACAAGGAAGGTCAGGCTATCGGCGCATCGCCGGTATCGGCCGCGCAACTTGGCGCCATCGTCGATCTGATCGGCGAGGGCACCATCTCCGGCAAGATTGCAAAAGACCTGTTCGAGATCGTCTGGCAGGAGGGCGGCGACCCGCGCGCGGTGGTCGAGGCGCGCGGCATGAAGCAGGTCACGGACTTAGGGGCGATCGAAAAGGTGGTCGACGACATCATCGCCGCCAACCCGGACAAGGTCGCCCAAGTGAAAGCTAAGCCGGCGGCAATCCAATGGTTCGTCGGCCAGGTGATGAAGTCATCCGGCGGCAAGGCCAATCCACAGGCCGTCAACGACCTCCTGAAATCCAAACTCGACGTCTGAGTTTTCTCACCCGGCGCTGGTGAGCGGTTGCTCGCGCCGTTTCAAAAGAAACCGCGAGCGTGCATCAATCGTTCACCATAACCGGCGATGCACGGCGTGCGCGGAACAATGCGGTCGCGAATCAGCCACAATCGATTCGCGCGAAAAACCGCATTTGGCGAGCATCGATGAGACGCGAAGCCGGTGGGCATGAAAATTTTTTTATTGCCAAAAATCGCGACTCAGAGTCCGCGCAACGCGCAATCGAGCGGCTTCCATGAGGCGCAGTGCCGCCGGTGCAATGCCGATAATCGAATGCACAAATTACAGAAGCGGCTGCGGCACAGCCATTTCTTGCAAAATCGACGATTGACTGTTGCGGTTTTTCGCACTTGTTTTGCATCGTTGCGCAGGTAGATCGCTGTGCCGCAGATCAACGCGCAACGCGCGCTCTCACATCATCGCGTCAACACTTCCTTAAGCGGGACACTGTTTTTTTCAATGTGTTGGTGTATTCGGGATGCAGTGCATTTCGATTCCCGAGTGCACGCAGCGATTAAGCCATCTCACTACATTAGGAGGGCAACATGGCGAAGAAAGCTAAGAAGGCAAAGAAGGCGAAGAGCGCAGTGAAGAAGACTGCGAAGAAGACCCGCAGGGTCAAGAAGAAGAAGTAAATCTCGCTTGAAGAAAATTGCCGGCGGCTTTGATGCCGGCACGTCACACGAGCCTTCCGGACGGTTTGCTTTTTTAAAGAGCAGATTTTGAAAGAGCGGCTCTTGTCGACGAAAGAGGGTGTCGGCGAGACATCAGGTCAAACGGCTGGATCGTAGTTTCGAGAGGGCTAGCTCTTTTCGAAAGCCGGTCCGGCAGAAGAAAACAGATTTTCTTCGTTCGGTGCGGATCTATTAACGATCCGCAGTTTCACGGGACTCAGGGGCTTTCGGGCTTTGAGGCTCAATGTGAAATCTGGTCCTGACGTGTTCGCCGACGCCCTCGTTCCAAAGGGCCGGCCCAATCGGGCTTGGCGCTCCAATCTCTAAAGTTCCGATATCTGCATCATCTTTGGACCGCGCCGCGATGCTCAAATGCATCGTGCCCCGGACGCGGTGCAGCGTTCTTTACGCTGCCCCGCAGAGCCGGGGCCCAGCGTTGTAATGCTCCCATGGGCCCCGGATCAGCAGCGCATCGCAAGCGCTGCGCAGCATCCGGGGCACGAAACCGCTCCAATGGTTATCGTTTCGCGAAAATGGCAGGGTAAACCAATTTCCCGCAATACGTAAAAGCTCCGATGAAATGGGCATTTCTGCCGTTTAAAGAGCACGGCCGCCGGTGAGGCGTTTATGCCGGATTCATCGCGATACTTAAACTGTCCTTCAAATTTGACCGGTCAAGATCATTCCAACAAGCCGGCAAACGGCGAGCGCATGATCCGCCAAAGTGTGGGCGGTTTGGCGGTCAGATCATGCGCCCTCTTAAGATCAGCGCGCGATCGGACGCAAAACCGGAAGCCGCTTTTGCTGATCGCGCGCTGGGAATAACGGGACGTTTTTTGCAATCTGGACAGCGGCCGCGCTCGGGACAGGGCGCTCCTTAAGAAAAACAAGAAGGGGATGACGATGTTTCAGGGAATTTTCGATCTGGATAACGCGACGCCGGTGGAGGCAACCGCGATTCCCGACGTGTTGTTCGAGCGCGGACTCTATTGGGCGAGCGGACGCTCCGGCGTCGTCAACCTGGTCGCCGCGCATAAATGGTTCAACCTTGCCGCCGTGAAGGGCTGCACCGATGCCATTCAGATGCGCCGCGAGATCGCCGAGCTGATGTCGGAAGCAGAGATTGCGATCGCCCAGCGCGAGGCCCGCGACTGGATGACGGCGCATTAAAACCCATTCGGTTCTGATCGAATCGGAACGGGGACGTCGGCGCTTTTGCTACCCCGTCACGCGCAACGAGCTGACGAAGTCGTGCGCCCAGGAAGTCGACGAGGGCATTTGGCTCGCAAGCTTCACGCACTATGATTTGGGATTTGGGATATTTCGACCTGGAGCAGAAACCTTGCAACCCCTCGACAACCCGTTCGGCACGAGATTGTCACCCATGTCTTAGGTACGCTGGCAGAATAGATAGCCTCATTTGGTCTTCTGCAGGAAGCGCTTCTTGACAAATGCCTTGCCAGAACCTGATTTGAAATAACGGTCCAGTTCGCGCGCACTCGCCTCATCCATTACGGCGATATACGAGCGAAGAATGACAGGCAGGTACTTGCACGTAGAGGCAACAGAACCATCCCGATGGGTAGAAGGCCGGCGGCGAAGATCATTCGTCGATCCGACGTAAATGTCGCCGTTGCCGAGCTCAAGAAAATAGACGTACCACAAGCGACAGTCTCCCTTGCGCTCCTGCGGAGCTTCGGGAGACACCCTTTGTCCCGCGCTCTTCGGGTGGCCCGCCACCCGTAGCCCGCGGGGCGAAGGGTGGCGGAGCCGGAGGGATTCGAACCCTCGATAGGGCTTTACAACCCTATAACGGTTTAGCAAACCGCCGCCTTCAGCCACTCGGCCACAGCTCCGTTGTGGCCGATATGCCCGACACGGGGGCGAGCCGCAAGCAGCCAATTTCGGACAGCCCGATTACTTGCCGCTCGCCTCATCAGGCACAGGCTTCAGCTTGCCAGCAAAGACGTGCGTGCTTTTTGTGCAACATCTGCCAAAAACATCCACCTCAGAGCTTGCCGGGTGTCGCCTTTATGTTGCGTGGGCAGGAAGCTTCGGTAATTTCGATATTGCGACGGAGGGGGGCACCCGAGGTCGTCCCGTTCTTAGGTGGTTCGCTGCATTCCGCGTTTTCTGGCGGGGAGGGCGAGGGCGCTAAGATGCTGAGCAGAGTCCCGGGGGACATACCGGGGACATGGGGGAGGACCTGCTCAGCACTTACGGGTTCCGGCGCCGCCGGATTTCGGGCCAAAGCGCCCATGCGGCAAGTTCCGGACAAGCTTCCAGCGACGCTGCAAGAGAACACAGGCCGCCATCATCGGATAAGCGCGCCGTCGTCGCGCCATCAAGAGTGCGCGCGGGCGCGCTGCCTCATTTGAGCGCTATGAACTCTGCGATCGCAGCCGTGGATTCGACGAAGCTTGGCGGGCATTCATTGGTCGCGAGCTTGAGAAGGCGCTGCGCCTCCTTCTTGTTCTTCTTGATCAACGCCAATTCGCCGCTGTAAAAATTAGCTTCGCAGGTTTGCCCCTGCTTGGTATTCGGATCGGTATCGAAGGCCGCGCCAAAGGTCTGTTCGGCATTGAGCTCGCCGAGGAGATGACGGATCACCGGCGCCGGCCACACGGTCATGTCGAGTTGTTTCACAGCTTCTGCCAAATGGCTCGGGGCATTGTTGCGCCGCTCGGCGAGATCGCGCCAGATCGCGGCATAAGCGTCCTTTGGGTTGAGTTCGGCAGCCTTCTTGAAATCGGCCACGGCGTCCGGGATACGGCCGCCGACGACATAAAAGGCGACGCCCCGGTTGAAATGGGCCGTGGCATCCTCGGGGTCGAGCTTGATTGCCTTGCCGAAATCCTCGATCGCGGCCGGGTTGTTGCCGAGGGTGTAAGACAGCCGGGCTCGCGTGAAGTAACCCAGTGCATAATTCGGATCGAGCCGGAGCGACTCGTTCAGATCGGCCATCGCGCGGGCGTAGTCACCCCTGCTCCTGTAGAGGTCGCCGCGGGAGAAGAAGGCCAGGGAATAGTTCGGGTCGAGCTTGATCGATTCGTTCAGATCGGCGAGGGCACGGTTGAACTCGCCCTGGTTTTTGTAGAGGTTGCCCCGAGTGGCGTAGGCCCACGCGTTTTTCGGGTCGAGCCGGAGCGCCGCGTTGAAGTCGGCGAAAGCGTGCTCGAAGTCAGACTTGGCCAAAAAGACATTGCCGCGGTTGAGGAAGGCTGCTGCGTTGGCACTGTTGAGCCGGATGGCTTCGTTGCAATCCGACAATGCGTGGTCCGGATCCTTCTTCGCCCACCGCCATCCGCACCGGCTGCTCAACGCGGCTGCGCGGGTTTGCGCGGTCACCTTCGAATCACTGATCACGCGGTCGCATGCCGCGATGCCTCCGTCGGCTTTGCTGAGTTCTCCAACGAAGTTGCAACGATCAATGTCGCTTTGGCTATCGGCCAGCGCCGGAGTGAGGAAGGCCAACGATACGGCTAACGCGGCAAGGATCACCGAAAAACGCATATTCCCTCCAGCTTCTCCCGCCGCAACCAACGGATCAGGCAGTTGAGACTTCGTACGTTGGCAGGGCGCACCGATGCAACATCCTTGAGCCAAAAGTCGGCGCCCATGCGGCGGTGACCATTGCAACCCGCGGATGGGCGAACGGCTTCGAACCGATTCGCGGCTTGCCATTTTGCCTTTGCGGCGTTGGCTTTAGGCGGATTTTACACGCCGCCAATGGGGCAGGGCGGGCGCTGTATCGCTTCGATTCGAAGCACCAAATAATCCTGTCAAAAAGCGTTCACGCGCACGGCGTCACGCCGACAATCGCGCTTCAAAGATTTTTGAAGGCTCTCGACCCTAGAAATTCCGGGCAGCGAAATATTCGATAAAACAGCAGCTTAAGTGAGATTTGGGGCGAGGGGGCATGTGTGCATATTTGCAACACCTGACGGAAAAAGGACTGTGACAAACCTTCATAAGCCAAGTTTAAATTGCCTTTTCATTCGTTAACGGCAAATCTCGTAGAAGAAATAGGCACGTTGAGTTCGCCGTCGCGGGGGATCTTTCGCAAGCGAAACTTGGGGTGTCGAGGTTCGGCACGGATTAGCGTTTCACAGGACTACATAGGGGGACACATGAACTTCAGTAGCAAAACTCTTTTGGCGGCAGCGGGTCTGGCCGCTTTCGCTTTCTCGCCTGCGAACGCATATGAGGCCGGCTACCCCGGATGGCAAGCAAAGCCAGGCGTCTTGATTGGCGCCAGCGCCGGCGTTCCGCCGCCGGGCATCTATATGATCAACCAGGTCTTCACCTATCAGAGCAACCTGGTGGGGCCTTTGACGAATCTTATTGGCACCAAGAACGGCGTACAGGCCGCGGTGGACGTGCAGGTCTTCCTGTTCGTTCCGGGCTGGACCTTCCTGGGTGGTACGTACGACGCCCTCGTCGTGCTGCCATTTGGCATGGCGAGCGTCGGAAATCCTCTCGCGTCCGGGGGACTTATTGGTGATATGCAATTCTCCGGCGTTCATAACACGGCGTTCATCAACGAATTGGCCTGGAAACTTCCCGGCGGATTTGCTGTGAAGACCGGCCTTACTGTCGGTGTTCCGGATGGCACCATTCAGGGGCCGACGGGCTTGAACAACTTCGGCAATCCCTGGTTTACGTTCATTCCTGAGTTGGCGATCTCTTATCTGGGCAATGGCTTTAACCTGACCGCCTTCCTGTACGAAGAGTTCAATACCAAGAACAGCATTGATGGTTATACGACCGGTGACATCTTCCATGCGGACTTCACCGCCACCAAGACCTTTGGAAAGTGGACGATCGGTCCTGTAGCCTACTACGTGGCCCAGGTGACCAATGACACCTGTGGCGTTGGTTGTACGGTTCCGACCGGTACCGCCGGCAATGCGCAGCGGTTCCATATCTGGGCGGTCGGTGGCCTCGTGGAATACAATTTCGGACCGGCGAGCTTCCAGGTTTGGGCAACGCAGGAAGTTTCGGCGAAGGCCTCCAACCCTGCTGTTCCGGTCGGCTCAGATATCTCTACGATCACCCAGGGCTCGACGATATTCGCAACCCTCAGCTATCGCCTCTGGGCGCCTGAGGAGCCCGCGAAGCCCGCGATGTTCCACAAGTAACGAAGTCCTGACGTAAAAATCCCCCTTCCGATAGACATCTATCGGGAGGGGGATTTTCTTTGACCAAAGCTGATCCCTCGAAAGCCTGCGAGTTTCGTTTCTGAGCTTTGAACTCCGAGCAAGCCAGGCGAACAGGCGCGAGCCGGGCCCGACTTACTCCACGTTGCCGCGATGCAGGTCGGCTTCGATCTGCAGCCGCGTACCGCCACCGAAACGCGCGCGATAGACCTGCAAATTCTCGATGATCGTTTCGCGTCACCGTAGCGATCTATCCACCTTTTGGCGCCCGACGTTGGTCGACGATTCGCATGGCTAGCTACTCACGGACGGAGTATTTCGGTCTTCCCGAGACAGGGTTACCGTCCAAAGTTCCTTCGCCGCCACCATTGGTGCAATCTGAACGTTTGCCCACCATGCAGCTTCGTTGCCGTAGCGATGTAGCTCCTCGTGATGATCGCGGCACAGTGGCACAGTGAACTCGTCGCTGACCTTGCGTCCGAGAGACCGCGGCTGGGCAATTTTGAGGTGGTGGGCATCGCAGGGGCTGCGTTTGCAAATAAGACAAGGCTGGGCTGCGACGAACCTTAGATGAGCTTTATTTCGCCTGCAGACGGTCTTGGTCAGCGGGAAGACCACTTTAGTTTGGTTCGACGTCACTTCATCGTCAACCGCCGTTTGGCCGTTTGCAATCTGGGGCGCTGAAATTTTCGCCTGCAGAAAATTCAAAGTGAAATTTGAGTCATCTGGCACCTCCCGGTTCTGGGCGTCCGGCAATGGCAGATCTGGGCCATTCAAAGGGCTCAGCAAATGCTCATATGCGACCTCGACCGCAAGCGCATCCTCCGCTGTCAGCGTGTTCTTGGCCGGGAGCCGCCGGTGCGCCCAAAAAGCCAGCTCATCGCCGTCTTTGAGGTCAGCGATTTCGGCTATCAGCTGATCCCGTAATGTGGCTGACTGCTCGGCTGCAAGGACCGGTTTGGGCCGACGCATTGAGCCGTTAGGAAGGCTGCGGCTAGCCCGAACATTCCCGGTCGTGTCGTTGGGTGCGTTGGAGGACGGCTCGGTCGTGATGATATCCGGCGCGTCGAGATCGTCTTCGCCGGCGATGCCAACCAGAGCGAACAGGGCGTAGCGCCGGGCGTAAGTGAGAGCCGCTCCCATCCGGTGCGGCGTAGCGGTATCGGCTATCGGGCAGACCGGCCAGTCCGACGAAATCCATTCGCCGGAGGCGTGCGCCAGAAGCGTGGTCAGCCGGATCTGGCCAGAGTCCTGGTCGATCGCAGTAGTCTGAACGGTGGCAATCTCGTGCTGACTAAGGTTCTTGCGGACGATCTCAAGACCGCTGGCGAGCGAAGCGTAGCGGAAGGTCCGGTCGGCTTCCCGGGGGAACGGGGAGCGGATAGTGGCCGTCAGCGCCTTTTCGGGGTTGGTAAGTTCGCCCTGGGCCCTGGCAAGAGCCGCAGCAAGGGCGCCGATGGTCTCACTGGAGCGGTGCATCCGCGGCCTCCATGTCCAAGAGGTCGAAGGAGACCGCACCGGATTTGGAGCGCTTAGCCCGCAGGCCGTGGCCAATCGCCTCCCGGGCGTCTTCCGGTACCAACTTCTTCAAGTCGGCCTTGGCACCCTCGTGCTCCTGGTAGGCCGGGCGGGTCCGGCGAAAGGTGGCCGCAAGTTTCGCCCAGGCGTTGGAGGCACTCATATCGACGATCCGGACCGCTTCCAGGCGGGGCCTGGGCGGCTCGACCCCGAACAGCCGGGGTACTTCACCGCTCACTACGCAGCGGCAGAACTTCTTCTCCGCTGTCAGCAGGAGGTGCTGGTATAGCGGATCGGCGTGGATGGGGATTTCAGCCCATTTGCCGCCCCCGGTGATCACCGACAGCACCGCGGATCTTGAGTTAGCGACCCACATATTGTGCTGCAGCTGCGCCATGTGTTTTTCGGCGGCCTGTTCTTCGCTGAATGTCCACGGCAGCATGAATTTGGCTTCGAACACCGCATCTGTTGGTTCGACCCGACCGTCGAGGGTCGCAGCCATCCATTGATGGACAGGGTGCTGGATCCGCCGCTGCACGTCTTTGATAACGTGGCCGGTATTGCGCTCGAACCAGCGTCGGTTGAGCTCTTCCGTGACGGTGCCCAACTGAACGGCCAGATTGTCAGAAAAATCCTCGGGCTCAGCTTCGCCGCGCTTCTCCCGCCAAAGCCGAATGAGACTGGCTTCATTGTCGCCCATGATCACCCGGGCGTCCGAACCCCCGATGAACCCATTCCGATTAACCAACTGTGACATCTACATCTCCCGCTTGCCATTTCACCCGCGCTTCGTTGCGGACAAATCTGGCACGTCGGGCAGGTGGTCGGGAAAGTTAGATTTTGGCGTCGGGCGATCGAGAAGTCTGATGCGAAGTTCAGCGACGAGCAAGCGCCACCGTGTGAACGGCGCTAAGCTCGTGGCCTTCGGCGCGGTCAAAAGCGCGCATTGGTTGAAGTCAGCCCCCGCGAGGACGGCAATTAGGTGTGAGCTGCCCATCCTCCGTCGTCGCGCCGCGGCTTGCGCGGCCGGAGCGCAGCTTGCAAATTTCTCAACCAACACTCCAGATGCGGATGCCGCGCCGCCCATGCCAGCATCGCGCAGGAAATACCGAGGTCATCGTGCTGCCCGGTCGGGCAGGTATAGACCGTTCCACCTTCACGAAACTCCGTCTCCAGATTGGCCAGCTGTTCAAAAGCGCGGCGCATCGCTGGCCCGTCGGCAAACCGGACCTGGTTGGACTGCAGTTCACTGTGGAATAGTTCGAGCAGATGGGTTCGCCCAATGGTATAGACCGGCAAGCAACCATGCTTGACCTGCCGCCACTCGGCGTTCATGCCGTCCCCGTTGCGACTGATCTGAAGCCCGATCACGCGCGGGCCGAAGGTCTCAAACAGGACTTCGGCATAGGTCGGATCAAAGCTGAGGTCCGCCACAATAAGACCATTACAACCGTACTTCCGATCCACCGCCGCCAGCGCGCTGGCGCGCGCACTTCCAAACTGGTTCTGCGGCAGCTCTGCGGCCTCGCCAATCCCGAGCAGCCGCCGCCCGAATGGACTGTTGCCCCCGACCACCGCCGTCGAACGGTCGCGACTGCGCCCGACATCATGGGCGATGATCAGCGGCTTGAAAGCGGGCCAGCTATTGATGTCGTTTGGATCGTACCTCATCGGACTGCTCCTGATGCTTGAAGACACTGGAATGGGTTGGCAATCCGTTCCGCCGGCGCTTCAGGGGGCGGTTGAAAGGCCGGGCCTGGCTGCACCAACGGCTGATGGATCCGGGTGGCGCGCTCATACAAATCCCAACCAAATGGACTGGACTGGGCGCCAATGGGGTCGCCGAGATATTCGCGCTTAAAGTCGTCTTCGCCGAGCGCCCGGCGCTCCTGGGCCAGGAACTCTTCAGAAAAGAAGCTCACGGTGTCGGCAGTTGCCTTGAGCCGCATCCACGACGGGTCTTCGTCTGCCCATGCCGTCCAGAAAGGATCGGTGCGGCTCCACGCCGTCGACAGCATTGCAAAGCGAGCTTGCGGACAGCGGGCCCGCATCGGCCGCAGCGCACTGATCAGGTCGGTGGTGAGCCGCGCCGCCTCGTCGGCCACGATCCAGCCGTCCACCGTCAACCCACGGATCGAATCATCGGTGCTCGGTAGCGCCAGCACCCGCGATCCGTTCTTGAGTTCGAGCTCGTAGATATTGTCGCTCTTAAGCTCGGCGCCGATCCTAATCAGGCACTCGCGCACCCGCCGCACTGCTTCCTTGCTCTGGCGTTGCGCCGGACAGGCGATCACGCTCAATCCACCCGGCTTAAACAGCATGTAGTGTGCGATCGCCCATGCCGCAGTCGTGCGGTCAGGGCGATAACGGAAGCCCCCTTCGGGGCGCGCAGGAACTGTTCCTGCCAAGGCGCAGGTTCAACACCCAGAACTTGGCGCACCCACAGCGCCGGATCGATCTGGTAGGCGACGTCACGCAGCTTGCCCATCGTCGACCTCCAACAGCGCCTGTGCGATCCGCCGCTTCAGTTCCGGCTCGCCATCAAATTTCTGGATCACGCGCTCGGCGATGTTCGCGGCATCGAGGTTGACATTGGTCTGCACGGCGACATTGACTTGCGCACCCTGTCGGTCGAACCCGGCCAGCCGCGACAGGCTATCGAGCGTATGCCGGATCGAATTGAGACCGGACAGCGCGACCTGCAGCGAGCCTTGTTGTTCGGCCTGGCTGACAATCCCATCGATCCGCGTCCTTAACTCGAAATAGGCTTCGTTGAGATTTTCTTTGGACGGCAGACAGGCCACCGCTGCGGAGCCGCGCGACACTTCTTTCATGATCGCATTGGAAGAGGACAACCGGAGGCAGTTCGACCGGTGACGGTGCAAACTTGAGGGGTTCAAGCCATAGTCAGCCGCAACTTGATTGCCGGGCTCGCCGGCCGCCAGCCGTCGGTCGATTTCCGCCCGCTTGATATGTTGGCATGTACCGCATTTCCTGGCCATGTTACTCACCCCAGCTAACTCGCTAAACCTAGGGACCATCACAACGGTAATTTCGTGCCGCTAAAACCCGCCATTTGGCCGCCATTCCGAATACTTAACGGGAGGTTGAAATTGCCTCTTCCGTTTTGGGTAGCGTCCGAAAGGTTAGGTAATGGTAAATTGCCGACTCATTTCGGGTCGGCGACCTGACCCGATAAATACCGCAAACCGAGCATCCCGGTTTGGCCAAAAAGGAAAAGACTGAAGGAATTTTTTCGGCTACTCGACGTTGCCGCGGTGCAGGTCGGCCTCGATCTGCAGCCGCGTTCCGCCACCGAAACGCGCGCGATAGACCTGCAAATTCTCGATGATTCGCTGCACGTAGTTGCGGGTTTCGGAGAACGGGATCAACTCGACCCAGTCGACGGCGTCCACCTTGGGATCGCGGGGGTCCCCGTAGCGGTCGATCCATTTTTTGACGCTGCCGCGCCCGGCGTTGTAGGCGGCAAACGTCATGATATAGGAGCCGCGGTAATCCTCGATCAGGCCGCCAAGCTCGGCCGCGCCGAGTGCCGTGTTGTAGACCGGATCGGTCTTCAGCCGTCCGAAGTCATAGTTGGCGCCGTATTTCTTGCAGACATATTTGCCGGCATCCGGCGTCACCTGCATCAGTCCATAGGCCTGCGCGGGCGAGACCACGGATGGATTGAAGGCGCTTTCCTGCCGCGCGATGGCATAAATGATACTCTGCTCGACCTCGGGCCCGATCGACTTGAACGGCGGAATACCGGTCACCGGATAGGCGTAGAAATCGAATGGCAGCCCGCGATTGAGCGCCGCCTTGCCCACCAGCAACATGCCGCGCGCATCGCCATAACGTGACGCCAGTTCGCCAAGTCCCACCAGCGCATCGGCATCGCCGTTCTCACCCATGTCGGCAAAGATCGGGATGGCGATTTCGCCCTCTTCGAGTTCGTAAAGCAGCTGTACGGCGCGGACAATCTCGAGCCGTTCCACAGCGCGCCCGCGCGCGGTGGGTGCGTCCTTCAATTCGATTTGCGGCAGGCCGAGTTTGGCGCGCGCCAATTGGCCGTAATAGCTGGTCGATTGCTCTGAGGCCGCCGCATAGGCGGCACGGGCTTCCTGGGAGCGGCCCGCGGCTTCGGCGGCACGGCCTTGCCAATAGCCGGCGCGCGCGAGCGTGGTGGGGTTGACGCTGCCGACGCCGATGCGCGCAAAGTGCTGGGCTGCCGTCGAAGGGTCATTCAGAAGGCGCAGCGCGATCCAGCCTGCGGTGAATTCCTGCTCGGTCTTGTAGATATCGCGTGCGGGCAGCGCGGCGTCGCGCGCGATCAGGTAGGCGGTGCGGTGTTCGCCGACGTCGATCATCTTGCGCGACAGCAATCGCCGTTCGACCCACCATTCGTCTGGATTGTAGAGGCGGCCGGGGTCCCTCGGCGCACTCATCATCAGCTGGGCGGCTTCATTGAATCTCTCTTCCCGGCGTAACAGCTGGATCCTGCTGAAGATGTAGCCGGGGTCGCTGTGCCATTCGCGCGGAACCGCCTCGAGCAAGGCGCGGGCGTTGGAGGCCTTGCGGTAGCCCGCGATGCGCGCCTTGGCCAGCGCGACTTCGCCGCTGCCGAGCCGTTTTGCCGCGCGCAGCGCCGCTTCATGTTCGCTGCCGTAAAGCAAGAGATCCATCCGCGCCTTGTGGTCGCCAGGCGTGATCAAAGCCCCGAACAGGTCGAGCGCGGTGCTCTCGGTATCCTCCGACATGGAGTCGTTGCGCCAGGCATCGCGCACCAGACGTTCCGCGTTGGTCCGGTCGCCGCGTCCGATCATGGCTCTTGCCAGCGAGAATTTGCCCTTTGCCGACAAAGGCGATTCATTCTCGAACCACGACCACGCCGTTGCATCGTCGCGATGATCGTCCCACAGCGCGGCCTCCAGGCGCCTTCGCAGGAAGGTTTGCGAAGGCCAGCTCGGATTGGCGGAAATGAAGGCGCGATAGCGTTCGACCGATGCGCCATTGTCGTCGCTGCGCTGGATGATCCATTCCGCAAGCTTCCTGGCCACCGGATCGGAGATGGCGGCCTCGGCCTGGGTGGCGTCCGCCGGCTGGTGCTTGCGCACGAGCTCAATGACGTTCTCGAGCGCGTCCTTGTCGGCCTGCGACGTCGTCGAGGTTGAAGCGACGGCGGCCGGTGCCGGTGGCGGTTTACGCGCGCCGGGTGGCGGCAAGGCCGCATGCTGGCGGGTTGCGGGAGCTATCGCAGGGGCGGGCACGGCAGAGGCCGCAACAGGCGGGGTCTTGGCCGCGGTCTTGTCGGTACTTTTGGGAACGACGTTGCGCGCAATCGGCCGCGGCTTCGGCAACGGAATTTTGGGTTTGGCGGAGGCATCCGCAGGCCAGGCCGATATTCCCACGGCCAGCGCCAGCGTTGTCGCTATTGCTGTCGATCGCAATGCGGCTGCGCGGGCGGATCTGGTCACGGCATTCCTTTGCGACGAATCAAGGGACGGCGGTTGTCCTAGGTCTATTTGATTGAATATGTGGAAAAAATACCAAATACGCTGGCCATGCGATGTCTGCAGCATCACCGCGGCAAAATCGCGGCTCGCGTGGCGGTATCGGAGGCAACTTCAGGCGCCAACTTCAGGTGGGGACGCGGACCGCCGGGCCGGTTGAGGTCTTTCGCCGGGGCATCATACCCGGTATGAATTGATGAATTGGTCATTATGTAGCGGCAGCGCCGCGTCGCGTTTCGGAGGAAGTCCATGGCAGCCAAGACGAATTTCCGGGGGTCCTTTACCGCCTTGGTTACGCCGTTCAAGAACGGCTCGCTGGATGAAGCGGCTTTCCGCGGGTTGGTGAGCTGGCAAATAGCCGAGGGCACCAATGGCCTGGTGCCGGTCGGAACCACCGGCGAAAGCCCGACCGTCAGCCACGACGAGCACAAGCGTGTCGTCGAATGGTGCATCGAGGAGGCGGCAGGCCGGGTTCCCGTGATCGCGGGCGCCGGTTCCAATTCGACCAGGGAGGCGATCGAGCTTGCCCAGCATGCCGAGAAGGCCGGCGCCGACGCGGTGCTGGTGGTGACGCCTTATTATAACAAGCCGACCCAGGAGGGCATGTACCAGCACTTCAAGGCAATCAACGATGCGATCGCAATTCCGATCATCATCTACAATATTCCGCCGCGTTCGGTGATCGACATGAGCGTGGACACCATGGCGCGGTTGTTCGAGCTCAAGAACATCGCCGGCGTCAAGGATGCGACCGCGAGCATGGTGCGGGTTTCCCAGCAGCGCGCCAGACTCGGCGAGGATTTCAACCAGTTGTCGGGCGAAGACGCCACCGTGCTGGGCTATATGGCCCACGGCGGCCACGGCTGCATTTCCGTGACCTCCAACGTCGCGCCGCGGCTGTGTTCGGAGTTTCATGTTGCCTGGCAGAAGGGCGACGTGGCAACCGCGCTCAAATTGCACGACAAACTGATGCCGCTGCATACCAATCTCTTCATCGAGTCCAATCCGTCGCCGGTGAAGTACGCGCTCTCGCTGCTCGGCAAGATCGATGAGACGCTGCGCCTGCCGATGGTGCCGGTGTCCGAGCCAACGCGCGCCGCCGTGCGCAGCGCGATGGTGCATGCCGGCCTCATCAACTAGCTTTCGTTGGTGCCGCCATGAGCGCCCCGATTCGTGATGCCGAAAGGAAAGGTCTCGAGATGCTCAAGGAGTTTCGCGACTTCGCGATGAAGGGCAATGTCGTCGACCTCGCGGTCGGCGTGATCATCGGCGTCGCCTTCGGCAGCATCGTAAGTTCGCTGGTCGGCGACATCATCATGCCGGTGATCGGTGCGATCACCGGCGGCCTCGACTTTTCCAATTATTTCACGGGTCTGTCGAAAGCCGTCACGGCCAGCAATCTTGCGGACGCAAAAAAGCAGGGCGCCGTGCTGGCCTGGGGCAATTTCCTGACGTTGACGCTGAACTTCGTGATCGTCGCCTTCGTGCTGTTTCTGGTCATTCGCGCCATGAACCAGTTCAAGCGCAAGGACGAAGCGGCGCCGCCGCCGCCCAAACCGACCCGTCAGGAAGAACTGCTCGTTGAGATTCGCGATCTCTTGAAGAAATCCTGACGTGGCCGAGAAGAAAGAGCGCCCCATCAAGGTCATCGCCGAGAATCGCAAGGCCCGCTTCAACTATGCAGTCGAAGACACGGTCGAAGCGGGCATCGCGCTGACCGGCACCGAGGTCAAATCGCTGCGCGCCGGCAAGAGCACGATTGCAGAATCCTATGCCGATTCCAAGAATGGCGAGATATGGCTGATCAACGCCAATATTCCCGAATATCTGCAGGCCAACCGCTTCAATCACGAGCCGAAGCGGCCGCGCAAACTCCTTCTGCACAAGAAGCAGATCAACCGGCTGATGGGCGCGGTCGACCGCGAAGGCATGACGTTGATCCCGCTAAAGCTTTATTTCAACGAACGCGGCCGCGCCAAGCTCTTGCTTGCGGTGGCAAAGGGCAAGAAGCTCCACGACAAGCGCGAGAGCGAGAAGAAGCGCGACTGGGGCAGGGAGAAGGGCCGGCTGCTGCGGGCGCGGGGATGAAGGTCAGACGGATGACTTTCCGTCATTGCGAGCCAACGGGTCGCGCGAATGCGCGCCCGATGACAGGCTCCGCGAAGCAATCCATCGTGCTGCAAATACGATGGATTGCTTCGTCGCCAGTGCTCCCTTGCGCAAACGCTTCGCGTTTGTCGCAGGCAATGACGGCTGATGGAGAAGAATACAATGAACCAGAAAAATCTTTTCGAAGTCGACTGGAGCAAGATTCCGGCGCCGGTCGATGACGGCGGCGCCGCGCACCTCGTCGGCATGACGATCCCGCCGATCAGCCTGGTTGCCACCGACGATACGTCGGTGACGCTGTCCGCGCTATCGGGCCGCAGCGTTGTCTTCGCCTATCCGAGAACCGGCGAACCCGGCAAAATCTCGCTGGTTGACAATTGGGACATGATTCCGGGCGCGCGCGGCTGCACGCCGCAAACCTGCTCGTTCCGCGACCTGTTCGCGGAGCTGAAGGCGGCTGGTGCCGCCCATGTGTTCGGCCTGTCGACCCAGAGCAACGAATACCAGACCGAGATGGCGTCACGGTTGCATCTGCCGTTTCCGGTCTTGTCGGATGAAAAACTCGCACTGACGCGCACGCTGCACTTGCCGACCATGGAAGTGGCGGGCCTGACCTTGATCAAGCGTCTGGCGCTGATCGTCGACGATGCGCGCATCACCCACGTTTTCTATCCGGTGTTTCCGCCGGACCGCAATGCCGGCGACGTGCTGGCGTGGCTCAGGGAAAACCGGGTTTGATATTGTAGGGTGGGCAAAGCGAAGGCGTGCCCACCACTTTAGCGAAGCAAACGCTATCGTCGATGGTGGGCACGGCGCAAGTGCGCCTTTGCCCACCCTACGGATGCCCTCTTACCCCAGGTCCGCGCGTACCTTCGCGAACACGGCGCGAAACATCTTCGGAGTCAGCACCCCGGTATTGGTGTTGTAGCGCGAGCAGTGATAGCTGTCATAAAGCTTCACGGCGCCGGCCTGGTGGATCGCGCCGTGCGCGAATGGCGCCGCAGCGCCGCGAAGTCCAAGTGCTTTCACCGTTGACTCGTGGGCCACCCGGCCGAGCGTCACGATCGAACGCAGCCGCGGCATGGCTTCGATGGTCGCGGCCAGATAAGGCCGGCAATTCCTGATTTCCGCCGGCAGCGGCTTGTTCTGCGGCGGTACGCAGCGCACCGCGTTGGAGATCAGGCAATCGGCCAGTGTCAGCCCATCGTCAGGCCGCGCCAGATAGGCGCCCTTGGCAAAACCGTATTCGATCAGCGTCGCGTAGAGCAGGTCTCCTGCGAAGTCGCCGGTAAACGGTCGCCCGGTGCGGTTGGCGCCCTGCAATCCCGGGGCCAGGCCGACGATGAGCAACCGCCCGTTTGGGTCGCCGAACGACGGCACCGGGGAGTTGAACCATCCGGCTTCGCGGGCGCGCGCGGCCTCGCGAAAAGCGGCGAGCCTCGGGCAGAGCGGGCAATTGCGGTCAGGTTCGGTGCGGAGGAGGGGGGCGGCAGGTGGCGGCAAACCGGTGGCCGGATGGTTTTTAATCGTCGAAATCTTCGTCGCCGTTCCTCGGCGCCATGGTGGTCGCGCGCTGGAGGAATTGCGGAGCGTGATGACGCGGTTCGCGCGGAGCCGGGCGCTCGGAGGGGTCGCGGCCGAGCTTGGATTGCAATTCCACCAGATCGGTGAAGACGTCGGCCTGGCGCCGCAATTCATCCGCGATCATTGGCGGTTGACTCGAAATCGTGGAAACGACGGTGACGCGGACGCCGCGCCGCTGCACCGCTTCGACCAGGGAGCGGAAGTCGCCGTCGCCGGAGAACAGCACCATCTGGTCGACATGCTCGGCAAGTTCCATCGCATCGACCGCGAGCTCGATATCCATATTGCCCTTCACCTTGCGCCGCCCGCTGGCGTCGATGAATTCCTTGGTCGCCTTGGTCACGACGGTGTAGCCGTTGTAATCGAGCCAGTCGATCAGGGGCCGGATCGACGAATATTCCTGATCTTCGATGATCGCGGTGTAATAGAACGCGCGGACCAGGGTCCCCCGGCTCTGGAATTCCTTGAGAAGTCGCTTGTAGTCGATGTCGAAGCCTAGCGTCTTGGCGGTTGCGTAGAGGTTGGCGCCGTCGATAAAGAGCGCGATTTTATTGGAAGCAGGCGACATTCAGAGGTCTCACAAGGTTGTTTCCGGTAAGCTTCTTGGCGCGGCGGCAGCCCTCCGCGCATTCTCAAAGAACGACACTGCCAAAGCCCCCGCGGATTTGTCGGAAAGGACGCCGCTGGAAATAAGAAGGTTAGGGCAATCGAAAGTGGATATGGCCGACGCAATGAAGCGTTTCCTTGTCCGCCCAGCCGCTTGTAACGGCCTTAGAAACGCTCCGCTGTTTGAACCTTGAAAGGGTTATCAGAGCAAATTACGCAGGCCAAATCACAATTTTGTCTTGCGAAAAGACCCCCGCCCCTATAACTACCCCAGGACAATCAACATATTCCGTCCCATTTAACGGAGCGACAGGCGATGGCGCGCGTCACCGTAGAAGATTGCATTGATAAGGTCGACAACCGGTTCGATCTGGTCCTGTTGGCCGCGCATCGCGCCCGCATGATCTCCTCCGGGTCCCAGCTCACGGTCGACCGCGACAACGACAAGAATCCGGTTGTATCGCTGCGCGAAATCGCGGATTCGACCATTTCGCCGGAGGATTTGCGCGAAGAATTGGTTCATTCCTTGCAGAAATTCGTCGAGGTCGACGAACCGGAGCCGGATACGGTTCCATTGATTGGGTCGGCCGGTGCCAGCGTCGATGCCGACGATACCGAGGTTGCCGTCGAGCGCATGACCGAGGAAGAGCTCCTGAAGGGTCTCGAGGGCCTTGCGCCCCCCGAGGAGCTTCCGGAGGAAGACGAGTAAATCGTCCACGTTGCACCCTGCGGTTTAGACTAATCCCCGCTATTCGATTTCCTCAAGGCCCGGACCTGGTTCGGGCCTTATGCTTTTTTGTACCTTCATGGTTACTATTGACCGCGGATGCGGGCGATTTCAGCCTTAGCTGTCTCCGATTTGATCGGACGACCGGCCGTTTCGAGCTAGACTAAGCCTCGGTTTCCGAAATCGAGCGTTTCCGCAGGCCCAAAAGGGTGCCGCTTCGCCCGAGACCGCACTAGATTATCCCAATCATATTGGGAGGCGGGCCGCACTCTCGGGTCCGCTTGTAAGGAAATTGATTCGATGGCGTATGGGCGCCGCAGCTCGGAGCAGATGCAGGCCGCGACTGATTCGGTCGCTATGGCGCCAAAATCGGCTGAGCCCGCCCTCGAGGAGGCCAAGCCCGCCAAGTCGCCGCGCGGGCGCATGATGCGCCAATACGATCTGGTCGAACGCGTCCGCTCCTATAATCCCGACACCAACGAAGATCTGCTGAACCGCGCCTATGTCTACGCCATGAAGGCGCATGGCTCGCAGACCCGCGCTTCCGGCGATCCCTATTTTTCCCATCCCCTGGAAGTCGCGGCGATCCTGACCGACCTCAAGCTTGACGATGCGACCATTGTCGCGGCGCTGCTGCACGATACCATCGAGGATACCGAGGCGACCCGCGCCGAAATCGACCAGGTGTTCGGACAGGAGATCGGGGCGCTGGTCGAGGGCCTGACCAAGCTGAAGCGGCTGGAACTGGTATCGCGCGAGGCCAAGCAGGCCGAAAATCTGCGCAAGCTCTTGCTTGCGATATCGGACGATGTCCGTGTTCTCCTCATCAAACTTGCCGACCGGCTGCACAACATGCGGACGCTTGAGTTTGTGGCGCCTGCCGTCCGCCAGCGCATCGCCGAGGAGACGCTCGATATCTACGCCCCGCTCGCCGGCCGCATGGGCATGCAGGAAATGCGGGAGGAGCTTGAAGATCTCTCGTTCCGCACGCTCGATCCGGAAGCCTATTCGGTGGTCAGACAACGGCTGGATTCGCTTGCCGAGCGCAACCGCAATCTGATCAGCGAGATCGAAAGCCAGCTTTCCAAGAATCTCCAGAAGAACGGCCTGTCCGCGCATGTCTATGGCCGGCGCAAGCAGCCATTTTCGATCTGGACCAAAATGCAGCGCAAGTCGGTCGGCTTCGAGCAATTGTCCGATATTTTCGGCTTCCGCGTCGTGTTGAACGACGTCGAATCCTGCTATCGGGCGCTCGGCGTCGTGCACACCACCTGGCCGGTGGTGCCCGGCCGGTTCAAGGATTACATTTCCACGCCCAAGCAAAACGATTACCGCTCGATCCACACCACCGTGATCGGTCCCGGCAAGCAGCGCGTCGAACTGCAGATCCGCACCGTGGAGATGGACCAGATCGCGGAGTTCGGCATCGCCGCGCACGCCTTCTACAAGGACGGGATCGGTTCGCCGACCGAACTCTTGAAGCGCGAATCCAACGCGTTTGCCTGGCTTCGCCACACCATCGCGATCCTCTCCGACAGCGCCAATCCCGAGGAATTCCTTGAGCATACCAAGCTCGAGCTGTTTCACGACCAGGTGTTCTGCTTTACGCCAAAGGGCAAGCTGATCGCGCTGCCGCGGCAGGCCAATGTGATCGACTTCGCCTATGCCGTGCATACCGACGTCGGCAACAGCGCGGTCGGGTGCAAGATCAACGGCAAGTTCGCACCCTTGTCCTCCGAACTTCAGAACGGCGACGAAGTCGAGGTTTTGACATCGGAGGCCCAATCGTCGCCGCCGTCCGCATGGGAATCGCTTGCGCGCACCGGCAAGGCGCGTGCGGCGATCCGGCGCGCCACCCGCACGGCGGTGCGCGATCAATATGCGGGTCTCGGCCGCCGCATCGTCGAGCGCCTGTTTGCCCGGGCCAAGATCGAATATGCGGACGACAAACTGAAGGGTGCGCTGCCGCGGCTGGCCCGTGTCTCGGTCGACGACGTGATGGCGGCGGTCGGGCGCGGGGAAATGAAGGCCTCCGACGTCGCCCGCGCCATGTATCCCGACTACAAGGAGGAACGGGTCGCGCGGTATGGCGCCAAGAAGGGTCTCGCCGCCAAGCTGAAGCTGAAATCGCCGGCCGACTCCGGACGAAGCCCGTCGGCGATCCCGATCCGCGGCATCAATTCGGATTTGCCGGTCAAGTTCGCACCGAACGGCGGCGCCGTGCCCGGTGACCGGATCGTCGGGATCGTTTCCCCGGGCGAGGGCATCACGATCTATCCGATCCAGTCGCCGGCCCTGAAGGATTTCGAGGAGGAGCCGGAGCGCTGGCTCGACGTGCGCTGGGATGTCGACGAATCAACGCCGCAGCGTTTTCCGGCGCGGATCCTTGTCGACAATGTCAACGAGCCCGGAAGCCTCGCCCAGGTCGCCACCGTGATCGCCGAACACGACGGCAATATCGACAATATCAGCATGTCGCGCCGCTCGCCCGATTTCACCGAGCTCACCATCGATCTTGAGGTCTATGACCTGAAGCATCTCAGCGCTATTATAGCCCAGTTGCGCGCCAAAGCCGTCGTTGCACGGGTGGAGCGTGTCAACGGGTAGCTTGGTTCGTCATTGCCGGGCTTGACCTGGCATTCCATTCTTTTCAAGAAGATGGATGCGCGGGTCGAACCCGCGCATGACAGTTGAGATATCCCAGTCGTCTTCGCGATTCTGATGCGAGTCCGCCATGTCAAAACCTTCTCCGCTGCGTCTCGGAGTCAATGTCGATCACGTCGCGACCCTTCGCAATGCGCGCACCGGGCATCGTCCCGATCCGTTGCGCGCCGCGCTCGCTGCGATCGAGGCGGGCGCCGACGGCATCACCGCCCACTTGCGCGAAGATCGCCGCCATATCCGTGATGAGGATATGGCGCGGCTGAAGGCTGAAATCTCAAAGCCCCTGAATTTCGAGATGGCGGCGACTTCAGAAATGCTGCGCATCTCGCTTGCGACCAAACCCCACGCCGTGTGTCTCGTGCCCGAACGCCGGGAGGAGCTGACGACCGAGGGGGGTCTTGACGTCGTCGGCCAGCACAATGCGCTCGCGCCGTTCGTCGCCCAATTGAGCGATGCCGGCATTCGGGTGTCGCTGTTCATCGCCGCCGATCCCGCCCAGATCGAAATGGCGGCCAGAGTGCGCGCGCCCGTCATCGAAATCCACACCGGCGCCTGGTGTGACGCCGTCGTTGACGGCCATTCGGCCAAAGCGGAAGCAGAATGGCAGCGGATCGTGAAGGGCGCCGCATTGGGGCGCTCGGCCGGCCTCGAGGTGCACGCAGGCCACGGCCTCGACTATGCGACCGCGGAGAAGATTGCGTCCTTACCTGAGATCGTCGAGCTCAATATCGGCTACTTCATGGTCGGGGAGGCGCTGTTTGTCGGCCTTGGAGAAACGGTCCGCACGATGCGCGCCGCGATGGACCGCGGCCGTGGGACCCTTACAAGTTCCGCCCCTGCCGGCGCGAGACAGGCGGGCAAGGCATGATCATCGGGATCGGTTCCGACCTGATCGACATCCGCCGCGTCGCCAAGGTCATCGAGCGTCACGGCGATCGCTTTCTCGATCGTATTTTCACCGACGCCGAACGGGCCAGAGCCGAACGCCGCGCCAAGAACGAGAAGATGGTGATGGCGACCTACGCCAAGCGTTTCGCCGCCAAGGAGGCTTGTTCCAAGGCGCTCGGCACCGGTATCCGGCGCGGGGTCTGGTGGCGGGATATGGGGGTCGTCAACCTGCCGGGCGGCCGGCCGACCATGCAACTGACGGACGGGGCATTGGCGCGACTGGAGGCGCTGACGCCGGAGGGTTTTGAGGCGCGAATCGACCTCAGCATCACCGACGACTGGCCGCTGGCGCAGGCCTTCGTTATAATTTCGGCGGTCGACACCCGGAAACCCTAGGCCTTGCGGGCGGCCGACCGACCAAAACTAAAATATGAAACTTTTCAGTGTCTTATGAAGTTTTGATGGGACCGTTTATTGCGCGGTTGCGAACAACCGTCTAAAACGCAAGGGAACATTCGAAGCAGGGCGAATTCGGACCATGCGCCGGAGATCGCTCGCAACATCAGAAGCCAGACCATTTCCTTGACGCGGAGCGAACATCGATTCGCGTAAGGACAATGTTCTGTCACCGCGCGGGGATCGCGACGGGGAAGCAGGAAAGCAATGAGCGTGACATCCGGCACAAAATCCGAAAGCGGCTTGGGTGAAACTATCCGCGTCGTCATCCATGCGCTTCTGATCGCTCTGGTGATCCGGACTTTCCTGTTCCAGCCCTTCAACATCCCCTCCGGTTCGATGAAGGCGACGCTTCTGGTTGGCGATTATCTTTTTGTCTCGAAATTTTCCTACGGCTACAGCCACTACTCCTTTCCATTGTCGCCGCCGTTGTTTTCGGGCCGCTTCTTCGGCGTGGAACCCGCGCGGGGCGACATCGTGGTGTTTCGCCTGCCCAAGGATGACTCCACCGATTACATCAAGCGCGTGATCGGGTTGCCCGGCGATCGCATCCAGATGAAGGAGGGGCTCCTCTTCATCAACGACGTCCCGGTGAAACGCGAGCGGCTGAGCGACTTCATCGGCGAGGACCCTTGCGGGTCGGATGCCACCGCGCGGGTCAAGCGCTGGAAGGAGACGCTGCCGAACGGGGTCAGCTATGAATCGCTCGATTGCGTCGACAACGGCTTCTACGACAACACCATCGTCTACAACGTGCCGCCCGGCCACTTCTTCATGATGGGCGATAACCGCGACAATTCCACCGACAGCCGGGTGTTGTCGGCGGTGGGCTACGTGCCGTTTGAGAATATCGTCGGCCGGGCCCAGATGATTTTCTTCTCGATTGCCGAGGGCGAGCACGCCTGGATGTTCTGGCGCTGGCCCACCGCGGTGCGCTGGAATCGTCTATTCACCATTGTGCGATGAACGACGACGCACCGGAAATTCACGCCTCATCGTCATCTGGCGACGCAAGCCTTCAGCCTGACGCCGTGCGCGAGCCTGCGGCGCGCAAGAAGAAGCGCTCCAAGGCAAGCGCCAAAGCCGCCTCGGCCGCGCTGGAAGCGCGCATCGGACATAAATTTGCCGACGCCGCGCTGCTTGCCACGGCGTTCACACACGTCTCGGCGCTGAAATCCTCGCGCAAGCGCGGCGACAGTTACCAGCGTCTTGAATTCCTCGGCGATCACGTTCTCGGCCTGATCGTCTCCGACATGCTGTACCGCGCCTTTCCCAATGCCGACGAAGGCGAATTGTCGAAGCGGCTCGCCGAGCTCGTGCGCAAGGAAAGCTGCGCGGATGTCGCAAAGTCGCTCGGACTGGTCGATGACATCAAGCTCGGCGCGGTCGGCGCTGGCGCAGGCGCCCGCCTGCGCAAATCCGTGCTCGGCGACATCTGCGAGGCGGTGATCGGC
>Ga0209517_10001028_pt1 | contig 44427 bp, 41 predicted proteins | sample PeaSoiMetSII2010_FD_187695 | JGI IMG/M metagenome (GOLD analysis project Ga0209517, IMG submission 187695) | Peat soil microbial communities from Weissenstadt, Germany - SII-2010 (SPAdes) (version 2) | ecosystem: Environmental > Terrestrial > Soil > Wetlands > Peat | place: Germany...
CTCCCACAAACTATCCAGTCCCTCCTGCGTAAAGCGGGCGCGCCACAACCCCACCGTCTTGCGATTGATTTCTAGCTGTTGAGCAATGGCATTGTCGGATTGCCCTGCGGCGGCGGCTAACACAATCTGACTCCGTAAGGCGACCTGCTGCGGTGTTCCGAAGGCCGAGATCCATTGGCGAAGTTGCTGTTGGTCGGCTTCTGGCTGAAGTCATGCCACGTTCCGCTTCCGCACTGGTCCTCCCCATAGCGGCATCTACTCTTATTGTCCAGTTATTTGTTGGACACTACACTAGCGAACCCCCCGCTCACTGCACGTCGGACACTTTTCCGTTCAGAAACGTCACCTTGAGGTCCTTGTAAACATAAATCTGCTTGGCGCCAAGATTGACGATTTTGTCGGGCGTGCCGAGCGCGGCTTTCACTTGATCGGGCGTCTGGCCTTTTTCTATCTGCTGAGGTTCCGGCGGGGGCGCTTGTTGTTGCGCTTGTCCTCCACCGCCCTGGTTGTTCCCTTGCTGGTCATTGCCGCCCTGCTGCCCGTTGCCGCCTTGATCGCCGCCGCTGTCATCGAGGGCGAGGAGTCCGGCGATCATATCTTCTACCTGTGAGGGGTTGGTGTTGGCCAGCGATCCTTTGGCGAACTGGAAAACCACGTCGGCCTTGTAGAACGTAGTGGGACTGACGTTGTTACAGGAATCGCAGGCGACGATGCCGATGATAACCTGGTCTTTCGGCAAATTGACGGCGATCTTGGAGGGATATACCTTTGTGCCCACCTGGAAAAACTGGGTCGTTTGCTGCTTTCCAAGTTTTCCCATGAGGCCGCCTCTTGCCCCCATCATCAAGGCGCTGGGAGTGTGCACCGTTCCGTCCTGGTATTTGGTGGCAACGGGCTGATCCCCGTAGGGCACGCTGAGGATCCCACCCTTCTTGATGACCAGGATGGTGCCCTGCTCCACTACGGCAGGTCCGCCCGAGTCCGCACCCATCTTCGCCAGCGTATATTGCGCTTTGAGCTGGTCTTCCAGCGGAATCGCGGGAGCGTCTTGCGCCAAGACCAGGCAGGGTGTGATTCCGACGGCGATCAAAGCGACAACCAGGACGGCCATTCCGATTTTCTGCCGCATTGCAACCTTCCTCCTGTGAAGCTGCTGCTCCCGTTCCCCAAGCGGGCAGGAGCGTTCTTTGTGGCTTTCTCCGCAATGCTGGTGGTGAGCCGGGCGAGACGCCCGTCCCTCCACCATGTGACTTATCACGCGGTCACGGCACTAATTTGATTGCTTGGCTTCCGCCTCCGCCTGGTCAGCATCCTTTTGCTGCTGCTCCAGATCGCTGCTTACGCTCGTGTCTGGCGAAGGCGGTGGGACTTCACCAGCCTGAGTCTTAGTATCGGGAGCGGCCGGTAGACCGTTCTTACCCTGCTTGTCGGCCAGCTCCTTAAGCCCGGCATCCATCTGTATCCGCAGTTGATTGTGCATCTCCTGCAGGTCGTCGACGGAGATTCCTACGGTAACGCCCACGGCACACTCATCTTTCTTGCTGCTCTTTACGGTGGCGTCGACCATGTTGTCATCGTCCGGCTTGTCGCCGGTACGGTAGACCACATCGCCAGGAGTAAGCGCGCATTCCGCGCCATCCGACGTGGTCAGATCCTCGTCGGTGGATACCACGAAAATGCGGATTTTGGGATCGAGCGCCGCTGGCACTTGGTCCCCGCTCGGAGTATCCTTCTGACCCCTTGCCGCCGCATCCTTTTCCGCCGCGATCTCGTTCTTCATTTCGTCGGCAATCGCCTGCTTCACCTCAGGACTGAGCTGTGTTGCCCCGCCCTTCGTGGCCGCTGCCGGTGCTCCCCCACCCAACATGTATGCCCCATAAGCAGCCTCGAGGCTCGCGGCAATCAGCGGATCGGTCGTCCACAACGAAGCGATTTCGTCTGTCGATTGCGGTCCAAGCGGTTGCGGCTCTAATTCCCCAGTGTCGGCAGCGGCGTCCTGCTGCGCCGCATAGGCAGCTTGCAAGTTCGCCGCAATCAAATAATCCGTCAGCCAGAATGCAGCCGTCGGATATACCGGATACGGCGCGAAGTAAGGACCGTAGTAGCCGTACCACGGCGCCCCGCCCCAACCCCATCCGTAAACAACCGGCGCCGGCCATGGATTGTAAGCCCATCCGTAGTATGCGGGACCATAGTAATAGGAAGGCGCGTAACCGTAATATGCATGGCCTCCATAGTAGTAGTTGCGATACCCGTACGCGTAGTAGTGGCCACCCCTGTAATAGGTTCGCTGGCTATACTCCCGGCCGCCATGGCGATAGTAGGCGCGCTGGCTGTATCCCCCGTGTCTTCCGTAGCTCACCACCCGACGCCCGTTGTGCATGCCCTCAATTCGCCGGCCACCGTGCATCCCGTGATTGATCGTCATCCCGTGAGCTTGGATCGTACGAACCTGGCCATTCTTACGGAAAGTCGCGCTCCCGCCGTTCTTCAGGGCAACGGACCTGGTTCCTGCTGGCTGATGCCGGTTGGCGTTGGCTCCGGCATTTCCGCGATTGTTCGCCCCCATCTGGCCGCCTTTGTTCGCTCCCGTCTGGCCGCCTTTGTTCGCCCCCGTCTGGCCGCCTTTGTTCGCCCCCGTCTGGCCGCCTTTGTTCGCCCCCATCTGGCCGCCTTTGTTCGCCCCCATCTGGCCGCCTTTGTTCGCTCCCATCTGGCCGCCTTTGTTCGCCCCCATCTGGCCGCCTTTGTTCGCTCCCATCTGGCCGCCTTTGTTCGCTCCCATCTGGCCGCCTTTGTTCGCTCCCGTCTGGCCGCGATTGTTCGCCCCCATCTGGCCGCCTTTGTTCGCCCCCGTCTGCGCGCGATTATTCGCGTTAGCGCCGCCGGGTCCGCGGTTGTTGGCGTTCACTCCGCCCGGTCCGCGATTGTTCGCGCCCCCCGGGTGCTGCGCTGGGGCTGCGTGCGCGCTCGCAGCCGGCCTGCTCGGAGCGGATGCGTGGGGTGCAGGTGCGCTTGTCTTCTTTTGAGCCCAAGCCACTGCGGTTGCTGCGAGAAGCATTAGCAATACAGACCATTTCGGCAGGACGTTCTTTCCTCGGTTGCTCGAATTCATAGCTTCTCCTGTGAGATGCGAAGCGCTTTCCTCATAAATCCATCAGCAGGAAACATAAGCGGCCAGAAAATTTCATCCAGCCTTCAATCCCGCTCATGGGCTTCTTCAACGAGAGCTTCTGGGTCCAAGTGCCATGGGGGAACTGCCGGCACCGGCCTTCGAAGTATCGCCAGTTTCACACCTGTTTCGACACCGTGTCAAGCGCACTCCTGCGAATTTTAATTTGCCGTCCTGAACCAATCGTTAGCCTCCGTCGGAATCGTTGATCTTTTGACCACTTGTTTACGTCCGCCTGACAACAGCTCCCTTCCGTTTCCGTAAGCTGCCCTCAGTACGAACCAAGATTGGAGGCAAGCTGTGAAACGCAAAACATTTAAAGGCAAATCTCTGAAGGCCAAGTTTCTGTTCCCCTCAATTCTGGGCTTGGTTGTTTCGTTCGGCATCACCAGTGTCGTAGCGCAGACCAATTCCTATCAGCAGACGAATCTGGTTTCTGACATGGCCGGTGTGGCCAACAACACCGACCCCAAACTCATCAATCCCTGGGGAATTTCCTTCTTCCCCGGCCAGCCTTTCTGGGTCGCCGACAACAACAGCGGCTACTCGACCATCTACGACGCCAATGGCGTTTCGCAGTTTTCCGTTCTGATTCCGGCTCCTCCCGGCGACGCTTCGCCCGCGACTCCCACGGGCACCGTCATCAACCAGACCAGCGGATTCAAGGTCGGAGGCTTTCCGAGTCAGTTTCTCTTCGATACCGAGGATGGAACCATCTCGGGCTGGTACAACTCAGGCAATGCGGTTCTGCTCGTCGATCGTTCGACGACCGGTGCCGTTTACAAGGGCCTGGCGATGATCACCAATGCCACGGGATCATTCCTTCTGGCCACCAACTTTCATAGTGGACAGGTCGAGGTCTTCGACAGCAACTTCAACCTCACGACCCTCGCCGGATCATTCACCGATCCCTCGCTGCCCGCTGGGTATGTTCCGTTTGGAATTCAGCCCATCGGCAGCCAGGTCTTCGTGACCTACGCGTTGCAGGATGCGGCTAAGCACGATCCCCTCTCCGGAGCCGGAAATGGCTTCGTCAGCGTATTCGATGTGAACGGAGACTTCGTGAATCGCTTCGCTTCCAACGGCAGTTTGAACGCGCCGTGGGGAACGGTGCAGGCTTCGTCGAGCTTCGGCATGTTCAGCAACGACCTGCTCATCGGCAATTTTGGCGACGGCACCATCAGCGCCTTCGATCCTGCTACGGGAAATTTCCTCGGCCAACTCAAAGATCAGACCGGCGCGGTCATTTCGAATGGCTCGCTCTGGGCGCTGGTGTTCGGCGCGGGCGGAACCGGCGACCCCAACTCGCTCTACTTCACAGCCGGTCTGGCTAACGAAGGACATGGTTTGTTCGGCGCACTTGTTGCCAGCACCGGAGGAACCGCGGACTACTCGCTCGCCGCTTCGCCCCAATCCGGGACCGTTACCGCCGGTGGATCGATGAACTTCACGCTCACGGTTACGCCGGCCAATGGCTTCTCGAATATGGTGAGCCTTTCGTGTGCAGCTTCGACGGGGATCACGTGCAGTTTCAATCCGACTGCGGTGACTCCCGCGGGCGGCGCGGCGACTTCCACACTGACCCTGACCGCCTCCTCGGGCATTCAACATTATGGCGCGCTCAAGGTGATGGGGATGGCCTTCACCGGACTGGGCGTTTTTGGCTGCTTTCTTGGGGGAGCGGGCGCGACTCGACGGCGCTTGTTCTCGCTGCTGCTAGGTGGATTCGCCAGCCTGCTGGTGGCGGGAACGCTGCTCGCTTCGACGGGATGCGGCAGCTCGGGCAGCAGCAGCCAGATGAGTCTCGGAACTGCGTCCATCGTGGTCACGGCACAAGCGGGCGCTCTAACACACACGACCACGATTAACCTTACCGTGCAGTGACCTCAAAGTTTCTCGGTTGTCGATCGACGAAAAGAGGAGATCGATCTAAGGGGGCGAAGCCGTTTAACGGCTTCGCTTTTCTTTTTGCGCCAACCAGAACTAAGTCCGCAGCATCAGAGCGATCGCGAATTGCTCGCCTCGGCTTGCGCGAGCCCTAACAACCTTCTAGTCACCTCCAGGGGTGACCACGGTAATTGGGAGTGTTCCGTCGTTTGCCGATGGGACCAATGGACAGCGATGTTAACGCATTGGCACACTCGGTCGGTACTCCTGGCTCTATTTGCCTTGGCCTACGTTTCGGCTGCCGACGACACGAACCGTTTCTCTGGCCTGCCTACGTATCGCAGTACCGTCTCTGAAGTCCGGGTTACATTCTTCGCCACCGACGAGAACAATCATCCGGTCGCAACCCTGACGAAGTCGGACTTTGCGGTAGTCGACAACGAACTTGTGGTCCGCAATTTCCGGAGCTTCAAGCATTCCGATGAAACCGCGCTCGACGTGGTTGCGCTGGTCGACCTGAGCGAATCGGTAGCGCCGCGCTTTCGAGTTGCCATGAACGATGTGCTGCAACTGGTCGCACGGGAGCAGTCGATCCCCAACGACAACGTCGCCGTTCTGTCTTTTGGAGGGACGTCTGGAGGAATGTCTGGTGGCATACGTCCCGCCGTCCTCTGCGCGAGCGGTTGCCGTGCTTCGGATTCTGTGAGCAGACTCCTGGCGGTGAAGAGCGGCGGCACAACGCCGCTGTTCGACGCTCTGATATTCGGAGCCGATTTCATCTCGCATCATCGCCGCGCCGGGGTCCGGCCTGTCCTGATTCTGTTCTCCGACGGGAACGACACCATCAGCCTGCATTCTCCACGCGAGGCGCTGGAGGCGGTGGTGGCCGGTGCCGCCCTGGTCTACTCCGTTGATATGTTGACTTCCGAGATCCAAACGTCGGGCAGCACCTTCTTGCGGCAAGTTTCGGATGCTACCGGTGGACGCTATTTCTCCCTGCGCTTCTCCCAGCAAGACGGCGCCGCCACAGTACTGAACGCTGTGCTGGAGGATCTGCGCGCCTCCTACGTGGTGGCCTATGATCTGCCCAGCCACCAGGCTGGATTTCATGCTCTTCGCCTTTTGCCCACCCACAACCTCAACCTCAAATTCCACAGCCGAAATGGCTACGACTACGAACCCAGCGGTCACTGATTGGAGACCCATGATTGGAGACTTATGAAATCCACATTGCTATTGGCGCTTGTACTAGTATCGACTGGCGTTTCGGTTGCCGTGGCCGCGCCGCTCGGTATCTATCAACATGGAACCGTGGTGCGGATGCGCATGGGCGACTGCGTGCTCATGCATCGAGGCTTCATGACCGCGTTCGGCCCGCCGCAAGCCGCCGCGACCGAGGAAAGCTGCCCGGAATACACCCTGGTGACCGATAAGGTCGTGTTTCTCATCGTGGGCAAGTCGTCCAATCAACTGGTGCCGCTCGCGGAAATCATCGATTTCCGTTTCCAGCACAGGGAATTGGCGATCCGCGTGGATGATGCTCGCCACGAATCCAAGTTCGCCATCAAGGAAATGACGCTGCGCTCGCAATGGGAACTCATCCAGAAACACATCGAGGATCAACTCAATGACTCGCCGCATCGCCCCGTAGATACTTCGCTGGCGCTGAGCAGCCGGGAATAATCGAGTCTGCGGTGGCGAGAGCACGAGCTTGTCAACTCGGCCGACTTTGTCATCCTGACCTTTTCTAGCCACAGTGGGCACAGGGGAAACCAGGGGAAACACTAAGTGAGGGTTCCCCTGTTCCTCTGTGCCCTCTGTGGTTTCGGAACTCGGCGGCTCTGCGGTGCGATCCGTCCCAACCGGAACCAAAGCTGGGATTGACGGGAAACACGCGCGGAGCCAGACTGAAATGAAATGGCAAAGCTTCGGGTTGGCATCCTCTTTGGCGGGCGCAGCGGCGAGCATGAAGTGTCGTTGCTGTCGGCGGCGTCCGTTCTGAACGCAATCGACAAAACGAAATACGAAGTGGTTCCCATCGGCATTACGAAAGATGGGCGCTGGCTCACCGCGGAACACGCCGAACGTATGCTGAAGGGCAACGCGGGCGAGGGCGCCCGCGCCGCGCCGGAGAAGCATTTGCGGGCGGGCGATCCAGAGGCGACTCCGGGGGCGGCGGTGCTGGCGACGGGCGAGTCGGTGGTTGTTCCTCCGGAACCGGCGCGGCGCGATGCTGGACTCGCGCTCTTCCAGACCGATGCGAATCTGCGGCGCGCTTCGGATCGCGCGATTAACGTGGATGTCATTTTCCCCGTGCTGCACGGAACCTTCGGCGAAGACGGAACGATTCAAGGCCTGCTCGAACTGGCCGACATCGCCTACGTTGGTGCCGGTGTGCTCGGCTCTTCCGCGGGCATGGATAAAGACATCATGAAGTCTTTGTTCCGCGCGGCGAGATTGCCCATCGTGAAACACGTGACCGTGTTGCGCAGTCAATTCGAGCACGAGCTCAAAAAAGTGCAAAAGCTGGTGGAGAGCAAGCTGAAGTATCCCGTCTTCGTGAAGCCGGCGAACCTGGGATCGTCGGTGGGAATCTCGAAAGCGCACGATCGCAGGGAACTCGGTCCTGCCATCGCAGAAGCCGCGAAGTTTGATCGCAAGATCGTGATTGAGGAAGGCGTCGGCGGAAAGAAGAATAGGGCGCGCGAGATTGAGTGCGCAGTGCTCGGCAACGACGATCCGAAAGCGTCGATCGCGGGAGAAATCGTTCCCTGCAAGGAGTTCTACGACTACGACGCGAAGTATCTGGTCGAAGGCTCCGAAGCGGTGATCCCCGCGAAGATCACGAAGGCGGAAATGAGAACCGTGCAGAGGCTCGCCATCGCGGCGTTTCAAGCGGTCGATTGCACGGGCCTGGCGCGCGTCGATTTTCTGATGGACCCCAAGTCGAGACGGATCTTCGTCAACGAGATCAACACCATGCCAGGTTTCACCGCCATCAGCATGTATCCGAAGATGTGGGTGGCATCGGGAGTGACGTATTCTGAGTTGATTGACCGCCTGATCCAGTTGGGCATCGAGCGGCACGAAGACAAGAAGCGGAATCAGTACAGCCGCTGAAGTGTGTGCGGAGCGCCCGTCTTCGGAAATAAGAGCCGAACTACACACCAGACCCAGACCCAAGCCCCGGGGGGGCGAACGAGCTAAAGCCGGCTATTCAGCGCTGGGAAAAGTCGGGAAAATGATTCAATTCCCGGGGGACGACCGAGTTCGCACGCACACACCTCAGCGCCTGCGGCAGCGGTTATCAAACCCAGTCTCACAATGGCCTGCAGGGTAGTTAGTTCAAGCGCTGACAACATCAACAAGCCAAATCCCAGCATCCAAGGCTGGAGAGCGATTCTGGCGTTCGGGTTGCTGTGAAATGGCGCTATAATCGGGTTAGTTTTTCTCCCCCCTTCAACGTGAATCCATGGACAAAGCCCCTGGGGTTTTGATCGCAAACCAGAGAGTTCAGCGCTCAGGGCCCGCACCCCGTCTCCGGCTGCTGATCGAACTGGAACCGCGCCATCGTGTGTTCTTCCGCAATCTGGCGGACCTGCTCCTGTCGCGGCGAGTCCCGCAGATCCCTATCACCTCGCGGCCTGCACCTTTCTGGCACGACGTTTTCGTCCCCTCCGGCGCCCCCTGGTCCTCGTTTCTGGAGTCAATGCTATGGCATGTGCTGCTAATGGTTTTGTTCGTATGGGGCCAATCCAGAGTATGGGTGCCGGTAAAACTGTTCCAGCAGCGAGATGCGTTCCACAGGTCTATCACCTACTACCCACCTACTCAGTCCTTTCGAGCAGCTGAGGGCAGAGCGCCGAGCGTTCGGGCGCGGTCGCGAGTGAAGCATACACCGCCACATCAACCGGCGATTCCAGTGACGCCGGAGCACAAACCGAGCATTGTCACACCACCTGATATCAAGCAGGCCACGGCCAAGTTGCCGAATTTCCCGGGTTCCCATGCCATTGCACCTATGGTTCCGTTCTCAGCCACCGCGGGCCTGCGGCGAAACGCGTTGGCGGGACCGTCTGGGGCGGTGGCCCCGCCGCCCCAAGTTGACCAACACATTGACCAAGCTACAGCTCGCCGACTGGCGCTGCCTCAAGCTTCTGCGGTTGCTCCTGCGCCCGAGCTTGGTGGGCCTTCCGCAGGACGGGCTATGAAGGCGCCCAATTCGGGTGGCTTGCGAGTTGTGCCGCCTCCTCCGTCAGTTCAGAACGCAGACAACTCGGCTAGAGCTGGGCGGTTGAGTTCGTTGTCCGGCGCGCGGCCAAATGTCGTGCCCCCTCCCCCGTCGGTTCAGGGTGCGCGCAATGCTGCTGGAGACGCACGGATGGGTTCGATGGCTGGTGCGGGTTCGCAGGTGGTGCCGCCGCCTCCTTCGGTTCAGGGCGCAGGCAACTCGGCTAGAGCTGGGCGGTTGAGTTCGTTGTCCGGCGCGCGGCCAAATGTCGTGCCCCCTCCCCCGTCCGTTCAGGGTGCGGACAATACTGCAGGAGCTGGACGGATGGGTTCGATGGCTGGTGCGGGTTCGCAAGTGGTGCCGCCTCCTCCTTCAGTTCAGGGTTCAGGCGGCCCTGCTGGAGGTACTAGGTTGGGCTCGCTTTCCGGTGCGGGTTCGGAAGTCGTCCCCCCTCCTCCGTCAATTGAGGGTGCGGGCAACTCTGGCGCGGGTGGACGCTTAGGCTCGTTGTCGGGAGATGGCGCACCGATCGTGCCGCCTCCTTCATCGGCGGAGGGTGCCGGCAACTCTGGCGCGAGTGGAACGTTAGAGCCAATGGATCCGCTGCCGGTGGACGACGCTTCGGCCACACCGGCCGTCAATAACGAAAACAAACCTACCGTCGAAGAATTGCCTGTCGGTTTGCTTGGGGTGGTGTTCGCCGCGCCGGGTACCTCCTTTTTTTCCAATTTCGAAGTCTTCGTCGCCAAGAGACGGGTTGGCAAGGACCAACTGCAACTCATAAAGCTGGTTTATGAATTTCTTCCTTATCAACGGCGGCTGTCTGAATATGATCTCAACAACCTGCCGCCGCGGGTTATCAAGCTGCGCGTAATACCAGATCCGAGCTGTGACGAGTCATTGGGGCAGATGATACAGCCTCACCCCGACCCAACTCTTCCAGTCACAGAGTACCCAAAACTCCCAGCCGCGTTGCGTTCCTCAGATCTAAACGCAATGCTGCCCTGTTATCGCACCACCGCAGACGATTTCCAGAAGGCGATGTCGCGAACCCACTGATCTGACGCAGGGGACAAGGACGGTCGCCTGCGCTATGCGGGAAGTGAAATCGATTTCAATGAAGATGAACCGATTAGCCGCTTGGTACTCAGGTTAGCGGGGGAAGTCGTACCGCTTCGCTATCCTGCTTAACCGTTTAGGCATGTTTACATACATAATGAGACACCCTCAGCTCGGGAAGAATCGTCATCAACTCTAAATGCTGCCAAATGCGCGGAGTTAGGTGGAGCGCCCCGGCGTGTCGCCATAGTGAGCGCGGGGTAGTGTGAAGAGAATGATGAGGCTGGCGAGGGCCAGGATGGCGACGATGAAGATACTGCCTTCGGGGCCGGTAGCTCCGCCGCTGAGAATGGGCTTGCCTACTGGGCGCGTAGCCAAGAGATGGTGCTGAACCATGGTCCCGCTGTCGGCGACGCCATAGAGGAAGGATTGGCCCCAGTTCCATGAGGTGTGGAAGCCGATGGCCCACCAGAGAGAACCGGTGCGCCAGAGGCTGAGGCAGAAGACCATGGCGGTCAGGCCAGCGGAGAGCAGCCCGATGGGTGATTCGCCCGGGTTCTTGCCGTGGCCGAGGCCGAAGAGGATGGAGAAAATGACGGCTGAGGTCCAGAAGCCTAAGGTTACGCTGTGGCGGGTCTTGAAGGCCCACTGGTAGAGGCCGGCGAGGCCGCGGGTTAGGGTGTACTGGAGGTAGCCACGCGTGTTGTACTCCTCGAACAGGCCGACCAGGAGGAAGTTGAACAGCCAGATTGATCCGTAGCGGAGAATGTCGCTGCCAAAGAGTAGGCGGCTGTCGATGATGAGGAGTCCGGTCTTCCAGAGGGTCAGGGCGAGGAGGGAGATGCAGATCACTCCCCGGCCAGGCCCGCGACGAAGTGCGAGAGCTTGCGGCTGCCCCCGAAGCCGTAGACAGAGTTAGGGCGTCGCTCGATCTTCGACATGATCCAAGTGACGAGTAGGGTCACGCGGAACCCGATGGACTCGGAGACGAACACGGAGTGTGGCGTGGTGGCCGTGTCCGAGGCAGCTTTCGCGGTCTTTGCCGCAGGCGGGTAGATCTTGTGGGCGATGACGTTGATACAGACGGCAACGGCCGCGAAGAGAGCGATGAAGATGAGCAAGCTCGAGCTGGAGCGGAGGCCGTCTTTGCCGATGAAGATCTTGCGGAGAGTCGACGGCGGCACGGGTGCGATTGGTTCGGTGAGTGTCACCGTTGCGTCGAGATTCAATGGCCTTCCTCGCGTGGCAAAAGTCTACCTTAGTTCTCATTAGTCCTTAGTCCTTCGGCGGCTCATCCGAATCGAGCCCGGTGCTCCTGCAGAATGCAGCGATCCATCACCACGTATATTCCCACTTTGCGCGCCTTTTCTGCCGCCTGCTCGTGAATTACTTCTTCCCGCATCCGATGGCCGGAACTTTCAATTGGAGTTTGTTTAAGATGGCAAGATCCGATGAAGAAATATGGCACTAAACTAGTAAGCGCACATGTGTTTCTGCTATTATTGATTGCCGTGACAGGGCTGCTACTTAGCATCATTGTATTCCGGACAGCTAAGGAATCCATTATTTGCAACTTTACTCATCTTGGGTATGTACCTGTAACATACGTGCGTCCAATAAGTTTTAGTAGTGCGAATATCAAAATATTCAATGTCCCCATAGACATAGAAGGTCTCCGTCTCCAGTTGGGCACTGTCGGAGTCTGTGATCTTTCCGTTCCGAGCGCTTTGAAGCGGTTGGCCGGGAACTACAACGCTAGTGCTAGGTACAGTATCAAAGGTATACTCGGGCTCCTTGGGGAAGATTGCATAGGCCTTACAGTTAGAGCCGGTGAATGTGACTTTAGCTGGACTTCGTCCGCTATTGATCCAAGTTATGGCATAGGCTGGAACTTTGCTAGCCTCAAAATCCTTAACGTTCATCCCGGCTGCCCCCATCCATGGTCTCTCGGATTCTTCCGTAAGATTATTGGTTCGGTGCGTCTCACAGGTGTAGAGGCCGAGTCCGAGCAAGGCAATAAGCTCAACAAAAAACCTAGGTTTTCTAGCGGCTTTAAAAGCATTTGTCTTAAAGTCTTGATACCAGGCTCTTGTTTTCTTGGAGCCATTTTCTTTTTTGCCGTGGGCGTCGTTCACATTCAATACCTTGCCCCTGCTCGCAGCTCCATTGCTATGCTCTGTATCGGACTGGTCTGTCTGCTGATAGGGTTTCTGTTTATTGGCCTCGCTTACGACTTGGTCACGGATAACTTTAACGTCTTCCCGAATCAAGTGGAGCGCGGTGAGGATAGACCGCACCTCCACTACGATTTTCTTAGTTGTAGCGACGAAATCGGTAGTAATGTTGCTCATATATGAAGCAACCTGAATATACAGAAGGCCCGGAAGCACTGGAGAACTTCAAGCGTCTTGCGACCGCGATTCTACAGGCTCCGGTCAAGAAAAAGAAGCAGGCTAAGAAGTCTGCTTCTGCAGGTGGCGTTTGTCCCACCCGGCTCCATGCAAAAGCTAGGGAATGGAAGGGCTGCGCCGTTGCAGCGAGGTGAAGCGCCATGAATCGCGGCCTAGTACTGCGGACCCTCCGCTCCGTAGTGTGGACCTTACTAGTGGCGTTTGCGGGAGTACTGGTCACTGCCAAAGAACCGGATCCTGCTCGTGTCAGGACACTTCTCGGTGGATTCATTGGAGCCGGAATCGGTTTTTTGCTCGCCAGGTATTTCAATCGTCGTGCTGAGCAAGAACGAACCTGAAACGCTTTTCATTGCACAGACGGTGCGGCCTCTACCGCATTACACTCACCGACCAGATCGTGAGAACGAGTTGGTAATCGAAGACGGGGTTTCAACGCGGAGTGGAACTTCGCGGTTTTCGAGAAGTGGCAGGCTGCATTTTCTCTGTTTATCGCGCGTACACTTCTGCAATTTAACCTCTACCCTTTTTCATCACCAACACGCGGGCCATGGGTCACAGACTTCCAACCGGCCGTCGGCGACAATAGCGATCGACTTGTGTCAGGCCGAGGTGTGTCGTCTCCCAGGAGATGGCGCCTCGAAGCCGGCTTGGCCCATCGGTCAGTTACTTCTTTGATAACCGTAAGTTGAGGCAACAAGCGGACGTCAGCCCGCCGCGGAACCCCGCGCGAAGCGAAAATCCCACCTAAGTCCTTATTCCGAAATATTTTCCATATTAAGTCCTTTGCGCTCTAGATGTTGGCGGGATGATGCGCCCTAAGCCTATGATTCCAATAGACTGGGGGAGGGGGGTAGCAGTAAACACGGGTTAATAGCTTTCGAGTAAATAGGCAGTGAGCAGTGCAATAAGTTTTGTTGGTGCGGGAAGCTAACGGCCCTGTGGCATCCTGCTGAGGATTCACTGTTTCGCCTCTAAGCGGCAAGACTTCAGCAGCAATAAACTCAGCAGCAATAAGCGCAGCAACAAACAACGACCGGGCTAGAAGCGTTTACTGGCGTCTTGGCGGAGAAAATTCCGCTTGACAACCGCCCGGTCGGTTGTAGTATTCTCTCGCCAGTTTGCTCTTAAATTGAGCAAATGGGAATTTCATGCAGAGTGGCTGAGGGACGAGCCCTAGGACGCCACGGCAACCGGATCTGTTGATCGTCAGGTGCCAACTCTCGCCCGGCAACGGGGACCATGAGATTCGGGGTGAAAGCGAATTGTTCGCATCTCCCGAGCCTCTTTTCCAATCCGGAAAAGGGGTTTTGTCGTAAATGGGAAATTTTCCCGGCTCGTCCCGCAGTCACGGAAAGAAGTTGCACAATGGAGACGAGCACCTACCAGCTCCGCTGTCGCGAATGCGGCAAGACCTGGGGCAACCAGCCGCGCAGTATCTGCGAAGACTGTTTCTCGCCGCTGGAAATTACCTACGATTACGATTCGCTTCGCGCGCGCCTTTCGCGCGAACTGTTCGCCTCGCGCGCGCCGAACATGTGGCGCTATCGCGAACTGCTGCCGCTGCCGGCGGGATTTCAACCGTCGCTGCCGGTGGGATTCACGCCGCTGGTGAGCGCTCCGCGACTCGGCGAGAGGATTGGATCGCGGCGGCTGCTCGTTAAGAATGATGCGGTGTGCCTGCCCACTTTGAGCTTTAAGGACCGTGTGGTTGCGGTCGCTTTGACGAATGCGCGCAGGTTCGGGTTCGATACCGTGGCTTGCTCGTCGACGGGCAATCTGGCGAATTCGGTGGCGGCGCAAGCGGCTCGCGAAGGTTTGAAGGCGTGGATTTTTATTCCTTCGGATCTTGAACCCGCGAAAATTCTGGGCACGCAAGTGTTTGGCGCGGAGCTGGTGCGCATCAACGGCAGCTACGACCATGTCAATCGCCTGTGCTCGCAGATCGCCGACGAACATCGCTGGGGATTCGTGAACGTCAATCTTCGTCCGTATTACGCCGAAGGCTCGAAGACGGTGGGCTATGAGATCGCCGAGCAACTGGGCTGGAGATTGCCCGATAACATCGTGGTGCCGATGGCGGGCGGATCGCTGATCACGAAAATCAAGAAAGCGTTTGATGAACTGATTCTCCTGGGACTGGTCGATCCGAAACCGGTGAAGTTTTTTGGCGCGCAAGCGACTGGGTGCTCGCCGATTTCCACGGCGATCAAGCAGTACAGCAGCGAGATCGAACCGCAGCGTCCGAAGACGATTGCGCGGTCGCTGGCGATCGGCAATCCGGCCGATGGACATTACGCGTTGAAGGCCATCACCAAAAGCGGTGGATGGTCGGAAGACATTTCCGATCCCGAAGTTGTCAGCTCGATCCAATTGCTGGCGGAGACCGAGGGCATCTTCACCGAGACCGCGGGCGGCGTAACGGTTGGAACCGCGCGCAAGCTGATCCAGCAGGACCGTATTCTGCCTGATGAGACGACCGTGCTCTGCATTACGGGCAACGGACTCAAAACCACCGACGTGCTGGCGCACGCGTACGAGGCCGAAACTCCGATCGCTCCGAAGCTCGCCGAGTTCGAAGCCTACCTGGCGGCGAAGGCGGAGAGTTTGCCGGGGACGTTCGAAGAGACGGCATCGACGGCGGTGTTTGCTGGTCGTTAGTCGTTCGCTATTCGCTGTTGGCTTTTTGCTGAACCTTTCCGTCATGGCTTGCGCCTTGACCTAATTTACTGAACATCAACGTTCAGCGAAGAGGGAACGACGAATAGCGAACAGCGAATGACCACATAATTTTATTCGGGCTTTTTGCCCGGGAGGTTTTTTCATGAGCATTACCGTTCAAATTCCTACGGCTTTGCGGCGGCTAACTTCTGGGACACCGCGCGTTGTGTGCTCGGTTGCGAATCTCGCTGAGCTGTTCTCGGAGCTCGACCAGCAGTTCCCCGACTTGAAGCCCCATTTGCGGGATGAAGCGGGGGAGACGCGGCGTTTCCTGAATATTTATGTGAATGAGGAAGATATTCGCTTCCTGGGCGGCGCTTCGTATTCGTTCCGGGATGGCGATGAGGTACTGCTGGTGCCTTCGATCGCGGGCGGGGTGGGGTAAGGTCCTCGGCGGTGGCTTTGAGATTTACGGGGCCCCGGGAGTCTCGTCTTTTGCTGTCTTTGCCTTTGCTTGTTTCCTGTCGTCCTTGTTCTCTTCTCTGTTGTTGCCGTCTTTCTCCTTCGAACGCGGCTTGCGTGGTCGTGCCAACGGCACTGCCGAGCTGCGTTTGGCTGGACAGCCGAGGGCGGCTGTGCCTACGTGAGTTCCAGCTTCCTTCGGGGGATGGGTTTGGGTAGAATCTAACTAACTGGTTAATTATATGAAAGCTTCTGAGCGTCGTCCGGTTCGGTCACGTCGTTCCACAGGTCGCGCTGAGGCTGGGCGGCTGACTCCTCGTTTGGGAACTCGGGGGCGGCCGGCGGAGAGCCGAGCGGCGATTTTGAAGGCGGCGGTGGCGGAATTTGCCGAGCATGGGATTGCCGGGGCTCGGACGGATGCGATCGCGCGGGCGGCGCACGTCAACAAGGCGCTGCTTTATTACTACTTCAAGGACAAGGATGCATTGTACGAAGCGGTGCTGGACCATGTGTTCAGCGGACTGCGCGAGCGGGTGATGCCGGTGCTTGAGAGCGAACTGCCGCCGCAGCAGAAGATGCTGGAATATCTGGGGGCGTATTTCGATTACATCGCGGCGAATCCGCGATTTCCGCGGGTGGTGCAGGGGGAATGGATGCGTTCGAGCGCAGGCAGCGCTCGCATGCAGCGGGTTGCTAAAGAATATTTCCGGCCGATATTCGGGAAACTGGTCGAGGTGTTGCGGGAGGGGATGGAGGCGGGGGAATTCCGGGCGGTGAATCCGATGGATCTTCTGCCTTCGGTGGCGGCAGTGATTGTGTTTTATTTCAGCGCGGCGCCGTTGATGAAGACACTGATGAAGGTGGATCCGTTGTCGGTGGAGCGGATTCGGGAGCGGCGGGCGTTTGTTCTGGATTTTATTTCGGCGGCGCTGTTTGTCTGATCACCGCCGAGACGCCGAGGACGCGGAGAAAACCTTAAGGGCTTCAACCAGGGCGGGCACCGAGGGAATCAAACATGAGGGCTGTGATACTGCACACGAAAACCCACCCTCTAGTTTTTCAACAAGCGCTGGAGTCTGGATGCTAGGAGATTTTCGATGAGTGCGCGGAATAAGTTCTTGATTCTGCTGGGGGTCATTCTGGCGGTCGCTTCGGGCTACTACTTTTTTTCTACGCCGAGGGGGAATGACCTGGTTTTGGTGGGGACGGTGGATGCTAATCAGATCGTGGTGAGTCCGCAGATTCAGGGGCGGATCTTGAAGCTGCTGGTAGAGGAAGGGACGCAGGTGAAGCAAGGGGATCTGATCGCGTTGCTGGATCCGTCGGAGTTGGAGGCGGAAGAGCGTGCGTCGGCGGCGACGATTGCGAGCATGCGGTCGCAGATGAGCGCGAACGAATACACGCGGCAGTCGACCAAGGGATCGACGTCGAGCGACGTGTCGAATGCGCAGGCCAAGCTGCAATCGGCGCGGGCGCAACTGGCGCAGGCGGAGGCCATGCTGACGCGGGTCGAGAGCGACAGCCGGCGAACGATTGCACTGGCGCAGGCGGGTGTGGCGTCGGATCAGGACCGGGTGCAAGCGGAGATGAATCTGAAGGCGCAAGAGGCGAGCGTGCAGTCGCTGAAGGACCAGGTGACGGCGGCGCAGGCGGATTTGAATTCGGCAATCGCGCGCACGAATCAGGCTACGGCGGCGAAGAGTACCGTGGAGTCGACGCGGGCGCAGGTGGAGAACGCGGTGGCGCAGTTGAAAGAAGCGGAAGTGCGGCTGGGTTATACGAAGATTTATGCGCCAGTGACGGGGACGGTGCTGGTGCGGGCGGCGCGCGAAGGCGAAGTGGTAAACGCGGGGCAGGCGATCGTTACGGTGGTGGATTTCAGCGACACGTGGGTGTTCGCGGCGATTCCGGAGACGGACGCCGATCATATTGGAATTGGGGACACGCTACGGGTGCGGCTGCCGGGGGGCACGGTAATTCCGGGGAAAGTTTTTTACAAGGCGGCGGAAGCGGACTTTGCTACGCAGCGGGATGTGGGGCGGCGGAAGCGGGACATACGGACGATTGCTTTGAAGGTGCGGTTGGAGAATCCGAAAGGAGCTTATGTACCGGGGATGACGGCGGAGGTACTGGTGAGTCCGGAGCAGTTGAAGGGGACGGCGCCGAAGAGCGCGGAAGCGGCGGGGAAACCATGAGCGCGGATGGGAATAAGACGAATGGCGCGCCGGTTTCGGCTTCGGAGTTCAGTAAGAGCGAGGTAGCGGCGGACGCTCCGAATACGATTGAGGTTTCGCACATCGTGAAGAAGTACGGAGACTTCACGGCGGTGGACGATGTTTCGTTTGCGGTGAAGGAGGGCGAAATTTTCGGGCTGCTGGGGCCGAATGGGGCGGGGAAATCCACATTGATCCGGATGATGACAACGCTGATTCCGATCACGGCTGGGACGGCGCAAGTGGCGGGGCATGATGTGGCTTCTGATCCGGAAGCGGTGCGGCGGACGATTGGAGTGATTCCGCAGGCGCTGACCAGCGATCTGGATTTGACGGTGGAAGAGAATCTGAGTATTTACGCGAAGCTGTATGACGTTCCGGCGAAGCGGCGCAAAGAGGCGATTGCGGAATTGTTGGAGACGGTGGACCTGACGAAGTGGCGGGGAGCGCAGACGAAAACGCTATCGGGCGGGATGCGGCGGCGTCTGGAGATTGCGCGGGGACTGGTGCATAGTCCGAAGATTTTTTTTCTGGACGAGCCGACCACGGGACTAGATCCGGTATCGCGCGTGGCGGTGTGGGAGATGTTGACGAGCATCAAGGCAAAGCGCAAGCTGACGATCCTAATCACTACGCACTACATGGACGAAGCCGACCGGCTGTGCAATCGGATTGCGATCGTGGATCACGGAAAACTGGTGGCGCTGGATACTCCGGAGGCGTTGAAGGCGAGCGTGCCGGGAACGAACGTGATTGAGGCGCAATTCGAGCATCCGCCGGCCGATTGGGAAGAGCGGCTGCGGGCATTGCCGGGAGTGACGTCGGTGCAGAACGAGAGCGCGGGTATGTTCCGGGTGCTGACGGCGAATGGGTCGGGGACGACAACAGATCTGGTGGAGATGGCGGTGGTGGCGGGGGTGCCGCTGAAGACGCTGACGGTGCAGAACACCACGCTCGACGATGTATTTGTCCACTACACGGGGCGGCAGTTGCGCGATGAATTGGTAAAAGCATATGGGTACCAAATGCCGCAGAGGCCGGGGTTGCAGCCATGAACCGGATGATGGCGATTATCGAGCGCGAGATGCGCAAGTTTTTCCGGTCACCGACGCTGATGATGGTATCGATGGTGATGCCGCTGGTGCAGTTGATCGTGCTGGGGAATGCGTTTGGCGGAAAAATCCGCGACGCGAAGATGGGGATCGTGGATGAGGATCATGGGACGCAGGCGATCCGGATCAAGGAGGCGTTTGACGCGGTGCGGGCGAATATGCGGACGTTTGTTGCGATCCCATATGACAACGAAGTGCAGGCGCGGGAGGACGTGCGCAACGGAAAGATTCAGGGCGCGGTGATTATTCCGACGCAGTATTCGAAGATGGTGTACGAAAAGAATCATCCGCGGATTGCGCTAATTGTGGACAACAGCGACAACTTTATGAGTTCGACCCTCGAAGACGAGATGAATGCAGTTACGGATGCATTGAACCAGCCCGACGTGTCGCCGCGACTTTTGCAGCAGACGGCGCTGGAGGTCGTCGAGCTGTATCCGTATATCGAGTACATGAAGTTTCTGCTGCCGGGATCGATCTCGCTGGCGATGTTCGTATCGGTGATGATCGGCGGGGGGATGCTGTATATCGACGACAAGGCGCGCGGGGTGCATGAGGGATATCTGGTGACTCCGATTACGAAGGCGGAGCTGGTGTTTGGACTAAACGGAGCGGGGGCGATCAAGGCGGTGATGACCGGGGTGGTGATTACGCTGGTCGGATCGCTGCTGGCGGGCGTGGGGACGATATTCCAAGCGGGGACGATAGTGGGGTTGCTGCTAATGATCGTGCTGACGTCCTTGGCGTTCAATTCGATGATGTTTTTGTTGATGGCGCGGGTTGAGGACCCGCTGGTTCCGCGAGCGATGTTTGGGATTTTGAATACGCTGCTATTTTTTCCCAGCGGAGCGATCTATCCGGTGGAAGCGTTTCCGGCGTGGCTGCGGGCGATTGCCAAGGTGGATCCATTTACGTATGCGGTGCATGGATTCAAGTCGCTGCTGCTGAAGGAAACGGGGCTGGCGGCGATTGTTCCCGACATGATTTATCTGTCGATATTCGCGGCGCTGACGCTGGCTGCGGCAGTGCCGCTGTTTAAGCGGACCCTGTAGGGCAAAGCAGTCGTTAGTCGTTCGCTGTTCGGGTGAGAGCGCGGAGAAAACCTAAGAGCTTAACCACAGTGGGGGAGCACAGGGGAAACCCTTGCGTTGCTGATGCTCGCTGCGCTGCCGGGCTCGCCCGGCTGGACAGCCGAGGGCGGCTATCTACGTGGGTTGTGGTGGTGGGGGGCGGGGTTTAGCTGGCGGAAGGGGCGAGTGAAGGGGAGGGGGCGAGGGGATTCGGTAGGGAGGCGGAAAACGAGGTTGGTGGTGATGGAGCGCGTCCTGGGAAGGCGTTCGGCACGGACATCGAGGCGGAGCCAGATGAAACGCCCGATGCGGCAGAGGCGGACTTCTTCGGGGCTCAGCCTGGCGGTGTAGCTGGAGGCAATGCGGGCCATTTCGGCCAAGTCGTTCATGGGTCCGAATTCCACGTCGCTAAGGCGGGGCATTTGGCGCATGGAGTCGAGTTGGCAGGCGATACTCTTGCGTCCGGCAACGCAGGGCTGGGTGCGGCAAGCGAGAGTTCTTTCGATGGCGTAGAGAGCGGCGTGGTCGACGCGTTCTCCGAAGGCGAGGTAGAGGGTGTTGGTCGGGGCAACGTAGTTGAGGGGCAGCATCTGAAAGGCTTCGAGGATGGGAAGCGGAATGCTTCCCGGAGACTGGATGGTGGAGGAATCGAAGGAAGTTGCGACCGGGCATCCCCATTGCAGAGCGAGGGCGGAGGTGACTTCCTGTTCGGTGGCAAAGCCAAGTTTTTCGATCCACTCCCCGATTTTTCCGTAGCGGGCGCGGCGCTGGGCTTCGAGGGCGGCGCGGACTTCGATGTAGGAGAGCTTGCCGCGGGCAACCATGAGGAGCCCGAGGGGAATGCGATTGGGGGGCTGCGGTGGCGGAGCCATCACGCGCAGGCGGGAGATTTGGCCGATGAGGGCGGTCTCCAGGCATTGGGGCTGGCAATAGAAGACACCCTGGAGGAAGGTTCCGCTCGGGCGGTGGCGGAGGCGCTGCCAGAGCGATTGCGGGCCGGAGCAGCATGCGAGCGCGCAGGGGGGCTGCGAGGCTTCGAGATTGTGGCGCTTGATCCAGTTGGCGGACCAGGTTAGCGGCTTCAAAAAGTTTGTCATAGGGCAATCATCCTTAAACAAGAATCAGACAACGAAAATCAGACGTTAGATCCCGTGGCAGGAGCGGAATCGACGACGTTGGTAACACGCAAGCCGTATTTGCCGTCGACGACGACGACTTCGCCCTGGGCGATGAGGCGTCCGTCGAGCAGCAGATCTACGGGCGAATGGAGAGCGTTATCGAGTTCGACGACGACTCCGGCACTGAGGGCGAGCACATCGCGCAGCAGCATGCGGCGGGTTCCAAAGCGGAGTTTGACGTCGAGGCCGACATCCATGAGGCGGCCGTAACTGGAGGAGGGAGGGGGCAGGGTCGACGACGGAGGCGATGGTTGTGCCGATGTTTGCGCGGGGGGCACTCGCGGCTGAAGCTCGGCGGCGAGGGCGGGGCTGATCTGAATTTCGATGGTGATGGGGCGACCGCCTTCGTCGCGGGTTTGGAGGCAGACGATGGCGTCGGAGGACCAGGAGGGGGCGGCGGAGGTTGAGAGATGGAGCTGAACTTCGCCGCCGGCGACCGCGGCGAGCGCAGTGGCGGCCAGGCCGGCGATCTGGCGCAGGAGTTCTTCCAGGGCTTCCTTGTTTTCAGCGCTGATGGGTTCAACGGCGATGCCTTCAGCGGCGGGCTCGGTTTCGCCGAGGAACTTCTGGGCGAGACGGGTGCCGGAGGCGGCTGGAAGACGCAAGGTCATCTCGCCATGGGCGGCGCCTCCGGCGACGACCGTGTACCACACGTCGGAATCGGCGGCAGCGAGGGGCTGGGAAGAAACTTCGAAGGCGGCGGGTTGCCCGGAAACCTGGGAGAGGACGTTTTGCAGACAGGTTTTCCAGGCTTCGCACCAATTGCGGAGTTCGGTGCGAAGTTCGGGGGCCGGGTTTTTGCCGGGGGTGTCGGGAACGTTGGTCATAGCTCACCTGCGGTTGGAAGCGGGGTTTCGAGAGAGAGGACGAGGGCGGCGCGGCGGGCCTTGACCCGCACCGGGGTGGCCGAGCACAGACGAACGTCATCGACCATCATGACGGCGGGGGCGGAGGCGTTCCTGGAAAAAGCAAGCAGGTCGCCGGGAGCGAGTGTGGTGAGGTTCTGGAAAGGCACTTGCAGACCCGGCAGGGAGAGTTCGACGGGGAAGAAACAGTTGATCAGCTTTTTCTGAATCTGGCGGCGGGTTTCGATGGGATTGCGGCGGCGCTGATAGCTGAAGTCGGCGGAAATTTTTCTGAGCAAGGCGTTAGAAACCACGGCGGGGATGGCGAGGTTGAGGGTACCGCGGGTCTCCGACATTTTGATTTCGAAGCTGAGGCAAAGATTTTTTTCTTCGGGAGGCATCAGGCGCTGGGTTTGCAAAGGCTGCTGGCGCTCGCCGAAACTGAATTCGAGCGCAATCGCCTGCCAGGCTGTTTGCAGTTCGCGGCACATGATGCGGACGATGCCTTCGAGAACCTGTTCTTCGATCTCGGTGAGGTCGCGGGTAATCTCGCTGCTCTTGCCTTCACCGCCGAGCATGACGTCGATGATGGGGAAGGCGATGGCGAAATCGAGCTGGAGCACCGCCGTGGCGCCGACCGGGGCGAGATCGCAGGACGCGATGTAGGCTTTTTCCGGGACGCGCTCCACGAACTCGAAGAAGGTGAGATGCTCGGCGGAAACCAAGCTGCAGTCGAAAACGATGCGCAGGTAGGCCACGTAGCCTTGCGGGTTCGCGTCGGGATGTCCCGGCTCGAAGCGCATCACCGGCGGGCGCTGATCGCCGACCACGGCAGCCACACGCACGGCCGAAGAGGTTTCGCGGTGCAGGCCGGCGAGAGCCAGCGAGAATCGGGGAACGCGCTGCGATTGAAATACCACCAACTGGCGCCGATAGGGGCCGCCCGCCGCGGTGCGCGTGGTTTGGACGTTGGCCATGTTGCTGGCCACCACCTCCGCGCGCTGCCGCTCGGCACCCAGCGCCGAGCCACTGAGTTCCAGCATGCCGAACAGGTTCATGACGTACTCCCTCCACCAGTGATGGCCGAGGTCAGCCGGTGAAACTCGGCTTTCAGGAACTGCACCGCCACCGTAAAGCGCAACTGGTTCTGCGCCAAGAGCAGCGATTCGCGCTCGACCGAGACGTTGTTTCCGTCGGGCCGCTCGAGCAGTCCGCGGATTTCATGCGCGACCGGGGTGAACGACGGCTGCTCGCCGGCCATGGCCTGCTCGATTTCGCCGGCGAACGTACGAAGGTCGCGGGTGCGGTATCCCGGGGTATCGACGTTGGCGAGGTTCGTGGCAATCACCTGATGGCGGAACGCGCTCAGGTCGAGCACGCGCTCCAGACCACGCATCAGAGGGGTATCGATCATGGACATGGTTGCTCCTTGTTATTCCGAACGTTGCTTCGGGGATCGTTGCTTCGAAGATCGTTGCGATAGTTTTCCCGCGGCGGCAAACCAAACTCGCGGACTTTGTTGCGCACCGTGCGCAGGCTCACGCCCAGCAACTCGGCCGCCCGCGCCCGGTTGCCGCCGGTGGATTCGAGGGTCATGGCAAAAAGATGGCGCTCCATTTCGCCGAGCGAGAGGCCCGGTTTCCACTCCGTGGAGCGAGGCCGGCGAGGGGGCAAGATTTTTCCGTGATCGAAGGCTTCGACGCCAATCTCGCCGCCGCGGGACAAAGCCACGGCGCGGCGCACGAAGTTCGCGAGTTCGCGCACATTGCCCGGCCAGGCGTGCTCTTCGAGGCGGGCCAACAGTTCTCGGGATAAGCGGGCTTGAGTTCCGGGGGCTCCGTAGTTTCCGGGCGCGGCATAGAGCCCGGCGAAATACTCGGCCAGTTGCGAAATGTCGCCGGCGCGGTCGCGCAGCGGCGGCAGAGAAATCGGAATCACGTTAAGGCGATAGTAAAGATCGGCGCGGAAGCGGCCTTCGCCGGCCGCGGCTTCGAGCGGACGGTTGCTGGTCGCGATCACGCGGATATCGACGCGCACGGTCTGGTTCGAACCCAGGCGGTCGAACTCGCGCTCCTGCAGGACGCGCAGCAGTTTCGGCTGCAGCGCGAGCGGCATCTCGCCAACCTCATCGAGCAGCAGGGTGCCGCCGCTCGCCGTCTCAAACTTGCCCGGGTGGGCGCCGACTGCCCCGGTGAAGGCGCCCCGGGCGTGTCCAAACAATTCGCTTTCGAGCAGGGTTTCGGGAAACGCGGCGCAGTTCAGGGCAACGAACGGTCCTGGTTTACGGCGGCTGAGGCGGTGAATGAGGCGGGCGATCAGCTCTTTGCCAGTGCCGCTTTCCGCCTCGATGAGAACGTCGGCATCGGTGGCAGCCGCTTGCCGCGCGCGATCGAGCGCCTGCTCCCAGGCCGGGGAGTGGCCGATGAGCGTTTCGGTGTCTTTGCCAAACTCCTCGGCGCGGCGCAACACCTGCTCGACGGCGAGTTCGAGTTTCTCGAAGCAGACCGGCTTGACCAGGTAATCGCAGGCCCCGTTGCGCATGGCTTCGACCGCGTCGGGCACGCAACCATAGGCGGTCAGCAGGATCACCGCCGTGCGCGCCGACGAGGTTTGCACCTCGCGCATCAGCTCGAAGCCGTCGCGGCCCGGCATGCGCACGTCGGTGATCACCAGCGAATGCAAGCCGGCGCGAAACTTGGCCAGCGCTTCGGTGCCATTCACGGCGACATCGACCAGCCATCCCCGGCGCTGGAAGCGCGCTTCGAGAGCGGCGCGCATGCCGGCATCGTCGTCGGCGATGAGGAGCCGCTTCATAGCCGGGCTCCTGATGCGATAACAGATTCGGCAACCGGTTCGGACGAGCGTTCGGAAGAATGTTCGGGCGAATGCTCGGGGGAATGTCCGGACGAATCGTTCGGTGAATGTCCAGCTCCCGTCGCTTGCGTCGCGCCCTTGCGGGGAAGGCGGAGCCGGAAGGTGGCGCCGTAGCCGTGACGGCTCTCGACCGAGATCGAGCCGCCGTGCTGTTCGAGAATGCGACGGCAGACGGCGAGTCCGAGTCCGGAACTGCCAGGGCGGGTGCTGAATCCCGCGTCAAAGATACGCGGCAGGTCGTCCGGCACAATGCCCGGCCCGGTGTCGCGAACCGAGATTTCCACGCTGTCGTCGTTGTTCTGGTGGCCCGCCGATAATGCGCCATCGCTGCCGCGAATGGAGAGCCATCCGCCGCCCGGCATGAAGCGAAACGCGTTGAGCGCGAGGTTGAGCAGCACCTGCTCGAGGCGGTGCCGGTCGGCATGAATGGTGATGCCATGGAGGCCGTTGATGACCTGCATTTCGACGCGCGCCTGCTTGGCGAGCGGCAGCAGAAAGTCGTAGGCCCAGTCGAGGAACTGGCCGGCGTCGATTTGTGTGAGCTCGGGCTGGGGCGTGTTGTGCAGGTGAAGTACGTTGTTGACGGTGGCGGAAAGAGTGCGCAGACCCGCCTGGACGTGCTCGATCCAGCGGTGGCTTTCGGCTTCGAGATTCGCCTCGGCTAAGAGTCCGGCGAAGAGTTCGAGGCTGCCCAGGGGATTGCGGATTTCATGCGCGAGCAGGGCCGACATCTCGACCAGCGCCTGCTGCCGGCGGAGATGCTCGCGATCGTGTTCGAGCTTCTTCGCCTCGCTGACATCGCGCAGGATAAAAACCGAAGTGGCGTGGGCCTGACTTTGTTCCAGCCAGGCGTGGCGGATGGCAACCCAGACGGGTTTGGCCTGATTCGAAGCAGACGGGTTCGAAAAAGACTGATCTAAAGAGGACTGGTCTAAAGAAGACGGGCCCAAACCGGAGAGCGGCAATTCGGGTTCTTCGCCGGTCTGGCGAGCCCGGTCGAGCGCCGCCGAGAGCGCTGCGGGCAAGGCGTCTTCCGATTCGAACGTGCCGCCGATCAGGCGCGCCGCCTCGGGGTTGAGAGTCGAAATCCGCGATCCGGCTTCGATCACCAGAACGCCGCACGGCAAGCCTTCCAGAATGCGGCGCAGACGTTCGCGCATGCGATGGTTTTCTTCGAGACTGGTGGCCAGGTCGCGGTTGGTGACTTCCAGTTCCTGGCGAAGATGAGCGACCTGCCCTTGCAGTTGTCCATAGGTACGCTCGAGCGAACCCGCCGCCTCGGTGAACGACGCAAAGGCGCGGGCCAGTGGATGCTCGGGATCGCGCGCCGGATCTCGTGGTGTTGGAAAAGAGGTGGACATGAATATCACTCTGCAACGGCAATGCCAGCCCGGCATAAATTGCCTTAGAACGCTCTTATGCGGGGTACGGATTGAGACGGCCTATTGCTCGACGTAGCGTTCGACTTAGGGCGCGACCTATCACGAGTTGCGAAGGCTGGTGTCCGCGAGCAACAGATGCTCTGGGTGAATCACCTCCTGGTCTTCGGAGAGGATCAGCGCCCGTTCGATCACGTTCTGTAGTTCGCGAATGTTCCCGGCCCACGGCTGCGTTTTCAGCAGTTGCAGCGCCTGGGCGGACAATTGCGGCGCGGGCAGGCGCGCGGCATATTTTGCGAGAAAGTGCGCGGCCAGTTGCGCAATTTCTTCGGCCCGGTCGCGCAGCGGCGGAATTTCGATGGGGAAGGCGCAGAGACGGTAGTACAAATCTTCGCGGAACTTTCCCTCCCGTACGAGGGACAGCAGGTGCAAGTTGGTGGCGGAGACGACGCGGGCATCCACGCGCACGATTTCGGCGCTGCCCAGGCGCTGCAATTCCTTCTGCTCCAGAAAGCGGAGCAGCTTGGGCTGGAGGCTCAACGGCATCTCGCCGATTTCGTCGAGGAAAAGCGTGCCTCCGTGAGCCGCCTGGATTCTTCCCGCATAGGATTGCATGGCTCCGGTGAAAGCGCCGCGGGCGTAGCCGAAGAGTTCGGCTTCGAGCAGGGTCTCGGGAATGGCGGCACAATTGACGACCGCGAAGGGGCGCGCGGCGCGCGGGCTCAAATGATGAAGGGCGCGGGCTACGATTTCCTTACCGCAGCCGGTCGGGCCGGTGATCAGGACGGTTGTGTTGCGCGGCGCCAGCAGGCGCACCAGACGATACACGGGTTGCATGATGCGGGAGTTGCCGATCATTCCGGGTAAGGGAGCTTCAAGAATGGAGTGGGCGGCGGGCAGAAGCTTGTCTTCGTCTTTGTCCTTGTCTTTCTTTTTGTCCTGGGACACGGCGGTCCACATTTCCGGAAGCAGATCTTCTTTCTCTTTGGCCGCGGTGGGTTCGGCATCGCTCTGCGGATCGAGGAGCACGACTTCGATTCCGGGAAAGCGCTGGCGGACGGTCCGGCTTAGTTCCTCGGCGTCGAGGTCGGGCAGGTGCCGATCGAGAAAGAGCACCTGCCAGGAGCCGCCCTCCAGATGGACCAGAGCTTCGGCTCCTCCGGTGGCTTGTTCGAAGCGGCGGGCAGGAGAACGCAGACTTTCGAGGACGCGCTGACGCACCACTGGACTGGGGCTGGCCACTAGGACGCGGTCGGCATAGTTGGGTGAGATCGGGAAAGTCGTCATACCGTCGATTTGAAACGAATGCGGTTAGAAAGAGATTAGATGGAGATTAGAAGACTCTGTCGGTAGGAACCCTTCGTGTAGCACACTGGGTAAATTTTGCTTTACAAGCGGACGTTTAAGTAGTTATCGGGCATCTTCTGCAGGCTGGTCATTTCCAACAAAATTCTCTATGCGTCTCTGTGTTCTCTGTGGTTCGAAGCTCGGGGCCGCCGGGATTCTTAACCACGGGGAGCACAGGGGACACAGGGAAAGCTTATTTCTCCACGAACACGAGCTGGCCGTTTTCGACTTTGAGGTCTTTGACGTTGTTCGGCAGCTTGAGCTGATCGCGCTGCTCGGCGAGTTTTTTCTGCAACACCTCGTTGACCAGCGATGCGGGCACGGAGAGATCGCCGACCTTGACCTCGGTGGCATCGAAGGTGGCGTAACCATCTTTGGACCCGAGATGTCCGGCGAGGGTGAGGTAGACGTCTTTGCCGGCGATCTGAGTGAGAAATTGACCGCGAACGATGTCTCCATCCATGGAGACTTGGTAGTCCTTGATATTGGGAACCGCGCCGGGGAACTCCATTGCACCGATTGCGGAGGGAGCGCTGGAGGGAGCGCTGGTGGAAATATTGGCGGGCGCAGCCGGCGGCATCAGGCCGGTAGCTTGCGCGAGCGCAGCCGACAATTCGCCGGAATTCATGCGGATTTCGCTCTCACCTTCGCCGGGCATCCTAGGCTGCGCGAGCCGGTTCACCTTCTCCTGGAAAGACTGCGCATTCGCGGCAGCGGCGGCGGGCGCGGCCATGGGCGCGAGCGGCGCGGGCCTTCTTAACACGAGGACGAGCGTAAGAATCGAGATTGCCAGGGTTGCGAAACTGATTATCCGCTGCACCTTCACGAAGACACCTCCGCCGTTGTTAACTATTTCGCTGCCTTCTTCTATGGTACGCGCGGGGAAAGACTGTTTTGAGATGACGTAGGTGCTGGGTTGTGGGAGAGTTTTGGGCTGCGGCTGTGGGCCGAATATGGCGTTTGTCAGTGCCTAAATCATGGATCCCGCTATTAACGGATAGCGTCCCATCCTTTAATAAGAAATGTGGTTCGTGAAATACGATTTGGATGCCAGCCCCTAACTAAAGGGGCATCTGAATTCCCGCAGAGACGCGGCTTGCCGCGTCTACGGAGGCGGGGCAAGCCCGTCTCTACAAGCGGAGGAACTTACGGCATCGCCAAAGTTATGCCCTGATGCGAAGCCCAAACTCCTTCCGCAGCCTGCCAGAGCCTGGAGCCATCTTCATTCCTAGATGGTCATTCCACGATGGCGAGGACGTCGCCGGGGTTCACCGCCGCGCCTGGTGTGGCCAATATCTTTTTCACGACTCCTTTTTTTGGCGACTTGATTTCATTCTGCATTTTCATCGCTTCGACTACGACGATGCCCTGGCCGGCTTCAACGGCGGAATTTTCCGCGACGAGCAGGCGCACGACGCGGCCGGGCATGGGAGCCAAAATCTTTCTAGGGCCCATTTCGTCTCCCGCAGATTTCTGGCGCGAGCGCAAGGAACGCGGATCGTGCAACTCGACCGCGAAGCGGCTACTGCCTACCCACATGTGGAGATCGGTGGCAGTCTGCTCGCGCTTAATTTCGTAGGCGCGCCCATCGACCAACAGAGACAAAACGTCGCGACGCGGGACTAACGCGTCGATGTGGATCGAGAGGCCGTCCAATCGGCACTCCCATCCGCCTGCGGCTTTTTCAAGCTCGAGCCGGTGTGGTTTGCCTCCGACGATGACTTCATAAATCATAAGATCAGCGCAGCGCTTCCGAACGTCCCTTCTGTTTCCAGTTGGATGGAACCGAAGCCGGCCCACCAGTGTCGCCATTCTTGCTGACGGGCGAAGCTGGGTCGAGCACGGCAAACATGCCAGCGGCAATCGCGGCGATCGTCTCCAGCGCTTCGATCTCACGCTCCGGTGCGCCCGACGTGACAGCCGGGTCGCCTTCCGCGAGCAAGCGATCCAGGTATCCGGTATCGAACTTTCCGGCTTGGAAATCGGCATCGCACAGGATGCGCTGGAATAGCGAAATGTTGGTCTTGATGCCGGCCACGAAATATTCGTAGAGTGCCCGCTGGAGCCGCATGATGGCCTGCTGCCGGTCGGTGCCGTAGCCGATCAGTTTGGCGAGCAGCGGATCGTAATCCATCGGAACATTCCAGCCTTCGTACATGCCGCTATCGCGACGGATTCCCGGTCCCGAGGGCACGAGCAGCAGCGTGATCTTGCCGGGGCTGGGAAAATAATTGTTGTCGGGGTCTTCGGCGTAGATGCGGCACTCGATGGCGTGCCCGCGAATCTCCACGTCGCACTGCGCGAAGGGCAGCTTCTCGCCAGCCGCGATTCGGATCTGCAGGTGCACGAGATCGAGTCCGGTGGTCAACTCCGTGACCGGATGTTCCACCTGCAGGCGTGTGTTCATTTCGAGGAAGTAGAAGTTTTTTTGCTGATCGACCAGGAATTCGACGGTGCCGGCATTGGTGTAGTTGGCTGCCTTCGCGACTTTGACGGCAACCTCGCCCATGCGCCGGCGCATGTCGGGATCGACAATCGCTGAAGGCGACTCCTCGAGAACCTTCTGGTGGCGGCGCTGGATGGAACACTCGCGCTCGCCGAGCCAGACGGTATGGCCGTGTTCGTCGGCCAGCACCTGCATCTCGATGTGGCGGGGGTTGACGATTGCCTTTTCGATATAGACTTCGCTGTCGCCAAAAGAACGCTGCGCCTCGCTCTGCGCGGATTCAAGGGCGGAACGAAGTTCTTGGCGGGTGTGCACCAGGCGCATGCCTTTGCCACCGCCGCCGGCCGCGGCTTTCAGCATCACCGGGTAGCCGACGCGCTCGGCGACTTCTTCGCCTTCTTCGGGAGAGGTGAGGCCGCGCGAGGTTCCGGGAACAAAGGGTACGCCGGCTTTTTCCATCTCCTGACGGGCGCGGGTTTTCGAGCCCATCATTTCCATGGAGTGCGGAGTTGGCCCGATAAATTTCACGCCCGCATCGGCGCACGCCTGGGCGAACTTCGCGTTTTCCGAGAGGAAGCCGTAGCCGGGATGAATGGCCTCGGAGCCAGAGCGTTTTGCTACGTCGAGGATCTTGTCCATCCGAAGATAAGACTCGGCTGCCGCAGCCGGGCCGATGGAGTAGGCTTCGTCGGACTTGCGGACATGGAGCGCGGCGCGGTCGACGTCGGAATAGACGGCCACGGTGGCGATGCCCAATTCGCGGCAGGCGCGTATGATGCGCACCGCGATCTCTCCCCGGTTGGCGATCAGAATCTTTTTGAACATTCTTGGTTGCACATGGCTCGGTTGCACACGCTTGGGTGGACGCGCCGTGCCGCCCTGATTTTACCTGTGGGAGCAGGGATGTGCATGCCGCAAATCGCTTGCGAAGGATATTTGGGAATCGCCGGGGCATGCGCGCCGGAAAAGCAAAAGCCCCATGTTGTAAAGCACGGGGCCTTTGTTCTGGGGAAGAAAATATTTACTTGTTCTGATCCATGACGATGTTGCCGGCGCCGGGCTGTTTTTCTGCCTTGGCTTTTTTGGTGGCCATGGTTTTGTCGACCCACTCGTCGGCGGTCTTCAGATCGGCGGAGCGGGCTGCCGGGTCCTCGCACTGGATATCAGCGCGTTCCCGGTACATCAGGTTCATGTAGGCCATGGCGTCGTCGTAGTCAGGACGAAGCTGGAGCGCCTTGTTCAGGTTATCGATTCCTTCCTGAACGTTGGCGGTATTCTGTTCTTTCATGGTGGCACAGACCTTCTTGTCCTTCGCAGGCAGGGAATCTTCGGGCTTCATGCCGAGTTTGGCGCGCTCTTCCTGACGTGGCACGTAGGTCTGCGTCCAGTCGATGACGGCGACCGAGTAATAAGGTTCGGGGTCGTTGGGATCGACCTCGGAGGCTCTCTTGTAGAACTCCTTGGCCAGGGGGAATTTTTTCATCTGCAGATAGAGATAGGCGATGCCCTTGATGCTGTTGATGTTTTTGGGTTCGACCTGCAGCACTTGCTTGTACTGGTCAATCGCTTGCTCGGCATAGCGGTTGTTGTCGGGAGTATCGGCGCCCGGAATGTACTGCTGGGCAAAGGCTGTGGCCAGATACAGGCGGGCATTGATCAGTGTGGGGTCGAGGGCGACGGCTTGCTGGAAATGGTCGATCGCCTGCTCGAACTTGGAGTTCTTGTAAGCCTGCACACCCTTGTTGAGGTGGTCACGCGCCTTAAGCTTGTTGCAGCCGGTGCTGGAGAGCATCACCAGTGCGGCGGCGAATACCACCAGGAGCCTTTGAGTCGTTTTCATTGCTTTATGAATCTCCCTTGCTGCGGAGTGTCGGAAAAAACCTGAGGCGGAACAACCAGCGAGGCGCAAGACCGGAATGCAAGTCTTTCGCTATCGGATCATCGGTTCTCAAATCATCCGGTGACCCCATCACCCGATTCTAGCCGCCCGCTTCGATTTTGGCTGTGATCAAGCCGACTTTGTCGACGCCGGCCGAATGCGCGATATCAATAACGCTGGCAACGTCGGCGAAGGGCACATTGTCATCGCCCTTCACGAACATGACCTTCTCGGCGCGGGTTTTGAAAATATCTTCCAAGCGGCCCTGCAGACTTTCCCAAGTGGCCTCGTCCTGATTGATCTTGAGTCCTGGAGGGTTGCCGGCACCGTGGTCAATCAACTGCACCACGATGGTGCGATCGGGTGTGGGCGGCGGTTGTTTCTGATTGGGCGGCGGAGGCTGGGGCACCAACGCCTCCAAACCCTTGGGCGTCAGCGGCGTGATCACCATGAAAATGATCAGCAGCACCAGCAACACGTCAATCAGCGGCGTGACGTTCATGTTCGCGTTCTGGCCCCCTTTGGGGCCGACTGCCATACTCATAATCGATCTCCATACTGCTATTGCGTGTTATTGCCCGCCCGTCGGCGTCGGTGTGGTGACGCCCGGCGGCGGGGCCATGCTTCCGGACTTCTTTTGATCCGTCAAAAGGCCGAGTTGGTCCACCCCGGCCGCGCGAACATTGTCCACCACTTCGACCACCCAGCCGAACTTCGCCCGCATGTCGGCCTTGAGAAAAACCCGTTTGTCGGTCCGGTTCGCCAAGCGATCCTTGATCTTCTCCGTCAGTTCATCCACCTTGACGGGATCCGTACCGAAGAAGACGCGGTCATCGCGCGTGATGGCAACCAGCAGCGCGTCTTCCTTGTCGGCGTCGTGCATATCCGTGGGGTTATTGACTTTGGCCATGTCCACGGGGACGCCATGTTGCAACATGGGCGTGACCACCATGAAGATGATGAGCAGTACCAGCATCACGTCCACCATCGGTGTGACGTTTATGTCGGAACTGACCTTGGACCCTTCGTCTCGCTTTGCTAATGCCATGGAATTCTGTCTCCTGCCTGCGCTTGCCCTTGGCCGCGGATCGCAGCGATGAGGGAGAGCAGGCGCCGGCGGAAAACCGGCGCCGCTTCAGCAACTCATGTTTGCGATCCCCGCTCTTACGACCGTCGCTTTGCGACGGCCCAAGAACGCGGCCTTAGGACCGGCGCATGCTCCGGCGCTTGAGGAAGTAATCGATCAGTTCGCTCGAGGAGTTATCCATCTCCACGTCGAACGCTTCCACGCGGCCGGTCAAATAGTTGAACATCATGACCGCCGGAATCGCCACGAACAGGCCCACGGCGGTGGTTACGAGCGCTTCGGAAATGCCGCCCGCGACCGCTGCCAAGCCGGTTGCCTTTTCCTTGGCGATTCCGTTGAAGGCGTTCAGAATGCCGACCACCGTTCCGAACAGTCCCACGAAGGGAGCCGTCGAACCGATTGTCGCCAGACCGCCCAAGCCACGCTTCAGTTCGGCGTGCACGATGGCTTCGGTGCGCTCCAGCGCGCGCTTGGAAGCTTCGATGGTCTCGCCCGGAATTTCACCCGGGCTGTCCTGGTGGGCCTTGAACTCCATTAGGCCCGCGGTGACCACCTTGGCCAGGTGACTTTTCTTGTTGCGCTCAGCCACTTTGATCGCTTCGTCAATCTTGCCTTCGCGCAGCGCTCCAGCAACCGCAGGAGCGAACGAGCGGGACTGATTGCGGGCGGCGTTGAAAGCCATCCAACGGTCAATCATCACGCCGATCGACCACCCCGACATGATGAACAGAACGATAACCACGACCTTCGCCAGAATACCCATCTGCTTCCAAAGCGAAATCGGGTCCCAACCAACCGAGCCCTCTTGCAAGAGCCAGGCGGCGAAAAGATGGAAATTACACAGTGCGACTGCTGCCAGGTTCACTACCATGAGTTGCTTCTCCTCCTCAGAACTGTTTTGATCTCACCGCTTCTTAAATTCTCGCGCCGAATCAGGCTCGCGCCCGGAACAGCGATACAGCGACCCCAATCCCGGCCCCCTCGTACCTGCCAGAGGGTCGCGGCATATCAGCATCGTTTGATGCAAGAGAACCATGGTGGGCAGAATTGCCCTGAGGTGCCAAAAAGCACCCTCGATTCCCTGTCTCTTCAAACCGCCACAAACTCACTTTAAACCGGCACAACAAAACCGGCGCAAGCCGGCCCGGAGAGTCTAGCCTCCAGACAAGCTGAAGTTCACAACCACCTGGGTCTCCACGGCTACCGGCTCACCATTGAGCAGGTAGGGTTTATAGCGCCACTGTTTCACGGCCTCAATCGCCGCCGGCGCCAGCATGGGGTGCCCGCTGATCAACTGCAGATTCTGAATCGTGCCCTCTTTGCTGATTTCCGCCTGCAGAACGACCGCACCTTGAATGCGGGCCTGTTTTGCCAGCTGCGGATAATTGGGCGTAACCTTCTTGATCAAAAGACCGGTCGACACGCCCGACGAAACGCGAACACGCTGCGGAGTCGCGACTTTCGGGATGGCGGCTGTTTGACTGATTATGCCGCCGATCACGCCGCCCGCCGAGCCTCCGGGAATGCCGCCCGGGACACCACCCGGAACGCCGCTGCCACCCAGATCCGGGGGCGCTTCCTCTTCTTTGATCATCTGAACTTTGTTTGGAATCTTGGTGGGGGTGCGCAACTGGCCGTTGATCACTTCGCTCTGCATCTTCACCACCTTAACTACAGCGGCTGCCGGCGGGGGTGGCGGCGGCGGGGGTGGCGGGGGCGCTACCAGGAAGGTCATCAACTGCGTCTTGGGTAGCGCGTCGGTATAAATCAGCGGGATCAGGATCAGGATCCCGATGAGCAGGACTTGCAGCACGAACGACATGATGGTGGTGCTCAACCGCTTGGTCTTGAACCTATTCCCTGACTCAATGAGGCTGTCTTCAAACATAGGCTTCTCCTACACCAGACCGTACGAGAATTTAGACACCGACCGCATCCTCTTTGCTCCCGCCCTTTCGAGCTTTTGCTTCTGCGAACCCTGCCTCTGCGGGCAATAAAGATTCTACGCCACCTAGCCCAGATTCAAACCTTAACTTTTTCCTTCGGCTGCGCCGGGCCGCTGCCCGACCGCACCGGCATGGCAATCGGCTTTTTGCCCCTACCACCTCGCCAGTCCTGGTAGGCAACCAGAATCGGCGCGGCAATCGCGATCGAGGAATAGGTCCCGATCAGGATGCCGATGACCAGGGCGAAGCTGAAACCATGCAGCACCTCGCCGCCAAAAAGAAACAGCGCAAGCACGGTAAGGAAAGTTAGGCCCGCTGTCAAGATAGTTCGGCTCAAGGTCTGATTAATACTCTTGTTGACAATGTCGGACAGCTTGTCCCGCCGGAGCAGCTTGATGTTCTCCCGGATACGGTCAAACACGACAATGGTGTCGTTATTGGAGTATCCGATCAGGGTCAAGATGGCCGCGATTACGGTCAGAGATATTTCCCAGTTCAGCAGCGAGAAGGCGCCCACTGTGATCAGAGTGTCGTGGAAGACCGTCAACACGGCGGCGACACCGTAGATCCATTCGAAGCGGAACCCCAGGTAGATCAGCATTCCGCCCAGCGAATAAAGGGTGGCCAGGATCGCTTGCTTGCGGAGCTGCTGTCCAACCTGCGGGCCGACAATCTCGACGTTGCGGATACCAAAATCCGACACATAGAAGTTGTCCTGCAGCGAGGCGACGACGGCGGGGTCGGCCACGCTCTTTAGCTCATCATTGGAAATAGAGCCGAGCACGCCGCCCTTTACCTTGTCGCGATAGTCAACAATGGCCTGAGCTATGGCGGAGTAGCGCGGGTTGGCGTCGGTGCCGACATGGAGCGGGTCCTTCTCCAAAAGATAATTCGCGACGGTTAAGGAGCTGGAGTTGTTGAGATCCTGCTTGCCCGCAGTGGCGTGGCTTTCGAGCGCCTGAATGATCTGGGTCTTACCCTTGTCGAGAGCCTGCTCGCTGGTCTCCTGAATATCGAGGGCGATCAGCACTTCGTTATTGCCGGCTTGCCCGTATCTTTGAACGCGGGCATTCTTCAATCCGGCGCCCTCGATCTCCGAGTGGATAGCGGACGGATCGGGGGTGTGTGCGTACTTCACGTACACCAGCGTACCGCCGCGGAAGTCGACACCCAGCGGGATGCCATGCCAGAACGCCATGGAAAGCAGTCCGGCCACGCTGAAGACCAGCGAGAAGACCAGGAAATACCACTTTTTCCCGAGGAAATCGATGCTTGTGTCTCTAAAAAATTCCACGCTGCTTACGATCCCTTCAAAGATCTGTTGTTCGCTATTCGTCGTTCGCTGTTCGCTAGACACAATGACTTTCGCGAACAGCGAATAGCGAACCACGAACGACGCTTCTAAATACTCAGCGCTTCGCCTCGCTGCTTCCGGCTCAGCACCCAATCAAAAATCACGCGCGATACAAACACTGCCGTAAACAGGTTTGCGGCCAGACCAAAGACCAGCGTTGTGGCAAAACCTTTTACCGGCCCCGTACCGAAGATGAACAGAATCGCGGCGGAGACGATGGTGGTGACGTGGGTGTCGACGATGGTGATCCAGGCGTGGCCGAATCCCTGCTCCACGGCCGAGGGCGGGGTCTTGCCGTTCCTCAGTTCTTCCCGGATGCGCTCAAAAATCAGCACGTTCGAATCCACGCCCATGCCCACCGTCAGGATGACGCCGGCAATGCCCGGCAGCGTCAGCACCGCTCCAAAGTAGCCCATGAATCCGAGCAGGATGACCAGGTTCAGGATCAGCGCAATATCGGCATTCACGCCTGCCCAGCGGTAGTAAATCAGCATGAAGATGAGGACGGCGAGCATGCCGATGATGGCCGCCCGAACGCCGGAACGAATCGAATCGGCGCCGAGCGACGGCCCGACCGTGCGCTCTTCCAGGTACTTGATGCCGGCCGGCAGAGCACCGGAACGCAGAGTCATCGAAAGGTCCTGAGTCTGTTGTGGGGTAAACCGGCCGTTGATGACGCCGGTGTCATGAATGGCTTCTTTGATCACCGCCACTTCCTGCACCTTGTTGTCGAGAACAACCGCCAGGTTGTCCCCGACATGTGCGGAAGTGAAGGCGTAGAACTTGCGACCACCCTCACTGGTAAGAATAAAACGCACCGCCGGCTGGCCGTTTTCGTCGGTGCTCGGTTCCGCGGTCCGAAGATCGCGACCGGTCACGGCCGAGGCCCGAGAGATTATGTACCAGGCTTCGCCGGTTTCGGTGTCGCGTGAGCCGATGCTTCTTCCGGCCATCAGGACCGTGTCCGGAGGCAGCACGCCGCCGTGTTCCTGCAAGGCCGACTGCTCGCTCGAATAGGGCCCGCCCAGCGATTGCTTGATTTCAAGCATCGCGGTAGACTGCATGATTTCCTTGACGCGCGCCGGATCGTCCACGCCCGGAAGTTGGACAAGAATCTGGTACTGGCCGAGGCCGTGCTCCTGGATCACCGGCTCGCTCACGCCGAGCTGGTCAATGCGGTTGCGGATGGTCTCGATGGCCTGGGAGACCGCGCGGTTCTTCAAGTCGGCGAGGTTTTGGGCCTTCATCGAAACGGTCCAGGAATTTTCCGCGCCCGAGCTGGCGTCGTACTCCGGCAACCGGTCGGAAATAATATTCTTGAAATCGCTGGTCTGATCCGGAGGAACGCCCTTGACCACGATCATTTCCGGATGGTTCACCGGATCGGGCTTGATGATGTCGGCGTAATTGATCTTGTGCGTCCGGAAGTCTTCCTTGAGGCGCGCCAGCGCGTTGTCGGAGTCGACGTTGACCGCGTCGTTGACCTGCACCTGCAGGATCAGGTGCGTCCCCCCACGGAGGTCGAGGCCCAGATGAATGCGCTCGGCGATCGACGCCAGCACACCCCTGCCCGACCAGTCCTTCGGAATGCCGAGGATGCCGATCAGGAAGGCCAGCAGGATTCCGACGATAACTGCCAACTTCCAACTGAGGTTCTTATTCATACTGAAATATGGCGAGTCGCGCAGACTAAGATTTCGTTCCTTCTTCCGCCGTCGTCACCGATACCACCGATGCGCGGCTGATTTCGAGCTTCAGATTATCGGGCGGCACGCGCAACGTAAGCGCATCGTCCTTGAGGCTGATGATCGTGCCGCGCAGGCCGCCGCTGGTTACGATCTTGTCCCCGTTTTTCAACTCGCTCAGCATGAGCTGCCACTTTTTCTGCTTCCGCTGTTGCGGCAGAATCAGCAGGAAGTAAAAAATGGCAAAGATAAACAGCAGGGGCGCCAACCCGAGCAGACTGGTGCCACCGGGCAATTGCAGCCAAAACGCCAATCCGCCAGGAATGCTAGACAAAATGATTTCCACCGCCAAGTTGATCCTCTATAACGAAATACCTGATTAAGACCGCGGCTTCCGAAGCGCCCTCTTCCGGCTGGCCGAGCGAAACTCGGCACAAGTTTGCTTCTTTTACCGCCTAGCTTTCTCTGCGCATCTACGGGAATTCTTTTCTTCTATGGCCGGAAACCTACAGCGTGCAGGTTAGAACCGGCGATGCCGCGCCCCGGTTTCGATCGGAACGGCACAGAAAGAAACGGACCTTATCCCCAAGTTAAATAGAATGCCGGACGGCTCGCTAGGTGTCAAGGACGGTATACCGAATTCGTGGTGGCAGCGGCTGAATTTGCTTCAGCCGCTGGCAGGTCAAGGCTGCAGAGTCCTGGGGAGCGACCTGTGGCCGTCTTTAGCGTGGCTCTACGATCCAGAATTGCAGCCTGCTATCGTCGTTGGCACCGAGGAAAACAAAGCGCGTGGGGTTCTCGGTGTAGCAATAGAACGCACCGGTCAGCAGGGCTTGAGGCTTGCCGTTGGCTTTGTGCTCGTCATATGTGGCGACCTCGTGGCCCTCAAGGTCCACGATTTTCATTATCTTTTCGAAGGTGTTCGGCTCGATAAAGAGTATCGCGATTCGAGTTTGGAAAATGTGTAGTGTCCGCGGATAGTAGTCCGATTCTCCGGGATCGATCTTGAGCCGTCGCACCACTTCGCCGCCGGGCGAGATCGCATAAATGATCGCCGGATTCGTCCAGCGCATCAGGTACCCATTTCCATCCGCTGCCATTTCAATCTGGGTTTGGGCAACGGCCTTATTGCTTTGCGGAATCTCGGGCACGCTCACACGCACGTCGCCTACGGCGGCCATATCGTGCAGCGTCTCGTCGTCCTCCAGTTTCACTTCCTTTAGCAAGCCTCCATCCGAGGCAAAGATACCGGTGAAGGGCCACATCGCGGCTCCCCGGTCCTTATCGTATTCGGAACCTGAGATCAACATTTTCCCGGATGGAAAAACAGCCACCTTACTGGGTATCCACGGGAAACCGGGGTTCAATTTGATCGCCGACTTGAAGGTGCCATCAGGCTTATAGGTGAAAACGTAACGGCTGAGCTCATGCGGAAAAACTAATTCATATAGATCGCCGCCCGCCGCAACCGCAAAAGAGCCTGAGTGGTCAATCTGCTTGTCGGTGTTTGGGGTCGGCCGGAACAGCGCCACCGGCTCGCCCTTTGAGTTGAACTTTTGAATCGCCGGAACACGAGGATCGTTTTGAAAATAGATGTTGCCGTCGCTGTCACACTTGAAGGGCGGGTAGAACGAATTTGTCACTATAGAAGGCACGTCCACAGTCCCCACTCGAGTCAGATGCAGGACGCCTCGTTTCTCGGTACTAGCTTGCGCGGTCTTCCCTTCGTGTCAGGCTGTTGCTGCGGTTCCGCAGAGGTTTGACCGGCGGCGGACGCGATCAACCACCAGCAGATAAAGAACAATGGGGCGAGCTGTCGTAGCATGTTTCACATCCCTTCCCTGGTAATAGTGCGCCCTTCCTCAATTACCAGCCTATAGCTGCGGCTGCAACGATTGAAGGTATAGACGATCTGCGCCGGCTTATAACTCGCGTGCTCGCTCAGCATAATAAGACCGGGAGTGTAACCCTGGAGAAGCTCAGCGCTGTGTTGTGGGGCACGTGTGCGAAGTCCTCGCATGAGTTCGAACGTTGCCACAAAAATCACAGGTTCCTCCGTCGGGGTCTATCTGTGCGTAGTCTATTCGATTTCCACAACACTCCCGGCTGTTGCCCGTTCCGTTGCACTCTCCTGATACACAGCCGATGTCACAATAGGTCACGATGCAGAAACCGGTGCATCCATTCGCGCCGGAGCACTCCCCTTCATCTCCCTCGCCATAACCCCAGCACCCCGCTTTGGCATTGCGAGTAGCGAACACCATCACGGATACAACGAAGAGCGTCAGCAACGCGCGCTTAGTCGTCATAAGTGGTAACCTCCTTTTGCAATATTAGTTGAAGAAACCGGGCCGGAAGTGAAATTCGCCCCCCCCAGGATCGGAAATGTCAAGTGTTATTTGTGAGGTTAGTTAGCATATTGCCGGACCCTTGTTGGACCTTGTTGGACTATGGGCCCTGTAACCGGGAACCGCCTGCGGTGGGCGCATGGCCTGCCCGGATCCAGGCGCGGACCGTCCGCATGGTGGCCAGGTAAAAGTGCAGGTTGTGAACCGTATTCAAAACCTGGGCCAGCAGTTCGTTCGAGGCATAAAGATGGCGCAGGTAGGCCCGTGAATAGCGCTCGCAGACGCGGCAGGCGCACGCGGGATCCAGCGCGCTTTCGTCCTGCGCGTACCGGGCCTGCTTGATCGACACTTTGCCTTCCGAGGTGAACAGCAATCCGTGGCGGGCGGCGCGAGTGGGGAGTACGCAATCCATCATGTCCACGCCCGACTGGGCGTACTGAGCGATCTCTTCGGGCGTGCCGACCCCCATCAGATAACGCGGCTGGTCGGAGGGAAGATGCTCGAGCGTGGATTCGACGATGTCGCGCGTAAGCTCGCGCTGTTCGCCGACGCTCAGGCCGCCGATGGCGTATCCGGGGAAGCCGATGTCGATGGTTCGCTCGGCGGATTCGCGGCGCAGCTCAGCGTCCATGCCGCCCTGAACGATGCCAAACAATGCCTGCGTAGCCGAAGCTCGCGTAGGGACGGCCGCCCTCGGCCGTCGAGCGGAGCGAAGCTCCGCTGGACGCGTCCAAGGCGCCTCGCGCTTGTGCTTCTCAAAATAATTCTTGCAGCGCACGCCCCAGCGCAGGGTCAGCTCCATCGAAGCCCGCGCGCGCTGGCTGTCAGCCGGATACTCGGTGCATTCGTCGAAGGCCATGATGATGTCGGCTCCCAGCCCGATCTGCACCTCCATCGCCTTTTCAGGACTCAGAAAGTGAGGCGACCCGTCCAGGTGCGAGCGAAACGCCACACCTTCTTCGCTGACCTTCCGGAGATCGTTCAGGCTGAAAACCTGGAAGCCGCCCGAGTCGGTGAGGATGGCCCGATCCCACGACATGAACCGGTGCAGCCCGCCCATCTGGCGAACGGTTTCGACACCAGGTCGCAGAAAAAGATGGTAGGTATTGGCAAGCAGAATCTGGACGCCGAGTTCTTCGAGCACATCCTGCGAGACGCCCTTGACCGAAGCCAGGGTTCCGACCGGCATGAACACAGGCGTCTCGACCTCTCCGTGAGAAGTGATGAGCTTGGCAGCGCGGGCGGCGCCGCGGGTGGCTTCAATCTGCAGACGAACAGACACGGGGGGATTCTAACGGAAATCACTTCGCGTACTGATTCTTCACAACCTCCCCGCCCTTCATCACAAATTTCACCCGCTCCAGCGTTGTGACATCGGCCAGCGGATCGCCATCGACGGCAACGATGTCGGCCCACTTGCCCGGCTCAATGGTGCCGACCTTGACGGACCAGCCGAGCAGATTGGCGTCGTTGATGGTGGCTGCCTGGATCGCCTGCAGCGGCGTCAGTCCGAGCTTCACCATCACCGCGAATTCATGCGCGTTGAGGCCGTGCGGATACACGGCGGCATCGGTACCGAAGCCGACTTTCACTCCCGCGGCAAACGCGCGCGCCACATTCTTACGCGCGGCGGGCATCACTTCTCGTCCCTTGCCAATCAGTTCGGCCGGCGTGCCGATCCGCTCTGCGTTTTCCAGAAACCAGTCGGCGAGGTAGAGCGTCGGCACCAGATAGGTACCATTCTTTTTCATCGTGGCGATAGCCGCGTCGTCGATATAGGAGCCGTGCTCGATCGAATCCACGCCCGCCTCCGACGCCCAGCGGATGCCCTCGGCGCCATGCGCGTGCGCCGCGACCTTGCGGCCAAGCCGGTGCGCGTCGGCCACGATGGCCTTCATCTCTTCCAGTGTGTATTGCGAGGCCTGCGGATCGTCGCCATGCGAAAGCACGCCGCCGGTGGCGCAGATTTTGATCAGGTCGGCGCCGTACTTGATGATCTCGCGCGTCTTGTGCTGGACGGCTTCGACGCCATCGGCCACGCCTTCACTCGTCCTGTGGTAATCAAACGGCAGCAGATTGTTGTCGCAGTGGCCGCCGGTAATGCTCAAGGCCGGGCCGCTGACCAGCATGCGCGGTCCGGGCACGTCTCCTGCGTTAATGGAATCGCGCAAGGCAACGTCGGTGAAGCCGCTCGCTCCCACGTTGCGGATGGTCGTAAATCCGGCTTCGAGCGTGACGCGGGCGTTGCGTGCTCCGGTGAGGGCCTCGCGCGGCACGGAAATCGCCAGGCGCGAGTAGCCGAAGTTGGGATTGAAGGTGATGTGCGTGTGCGCGTCGATCAATCCGGGCAGCACGGTGGCGTTCGATAGATCGACGACCTGCGCTCCAGCGGGAACTTGCGTGTCGGAGCCAACGCTCGCGATCTTGTCGCCCTGGATCAGGATGGTTTGGTTGGCGAGCGTCTTGCCGGTTTTCACGTCAAGCAGGTGTCCGGCGCGGATGACAACCGACTTCGGCGCGGGCGTAGCTTGCTGCGCCCAGGAAACGCCGATCGAACACACGACGAAGTAGGACAGCGAAAGAATAAACGCAAACAGATGACGGCTGAGCTTCATTCCATCCCCCAATGAGAATTGAGTCTTGGCCGAATACCTTATAACTTCGGAGAGGGAACGGCAAGCTTTTCGAACTTCTTTCGAACTCCGGTAGTGGATCACTTTCCGGTTTGTCGGCAATTCGCAACGTGACCGGTCAGTGATATTGATATACAGTCAGTAATTGTTCGAAGCAGAAGTGAACGGAGCGCGATCCCGTCGTTCGTATGTCGAAGTCCCGCCGCAATACGGCCTCCCTCCCGCTGGACGACACCCTGGTCGCCGTCAAGCAGCGCAAGCCTGTCCCGCATGAATTCGTCCTCGACGCGATCGCTTCGCTATCGCCCACCACCCGCCCGATGTTCGGCTGCCTCGCGGTCTATGTTCAGGAAAAGATTGTTCTCATCCTCCGCGACAAACCTGACCAGACGGCGGACAACGGAGTGTGGCTCGCCACCACCGAGGAGCACCATCAGAGTCTGCGGCGGGACTTCCCCAATATGCGATCGATCCAGGTGTTGGGGAAGAAGGTGACGGGCTGGCAGGTCCTTCCGGCCGATGCGCAGAATTTCGAGGAAGCGGCGCTGCACGCCTGCGAACTCATTCTCGCCAGGGATCCTAGAATCGGGAAGGTGCCGGGAGCGCGGCGGGCCTCGAAACCGAGGACTAAGAAGGCCGCGAAATCCTCGGCGGGGGCGAAGGCACCCAAGAGGGACGCGAAGGCTCGCGCAAGGTCGTGACCAGCAGCGTCCGGACTCTCATCGCGGATTTTTATCGAAAGATGCGCGAGGTATCGGCCGGAAACTCGACCAGCGTCATGCCCGCATTCCCGCGATCGAGATCTTCATCCTTGCTGAGAAAAGCATAGCGCTGGCGCAGATCCTGCGAGCCCGGGTCGAAGATGCTCCAGTTTTCGCCGGGCACCACCTTGAGCACTTTGCCTTCGCGCTGCCACTCGGCCATCTGTTCGCGGATCGCGGTGCGGATCGCGCCTCCCTTCCCCGAAGATCCGTAGCCGTGAATGATCTTCACCAGCGGCCCACTCGCTCCCTGCGGCGCATACAACGACTCCAGCAATCGCCGCTTCGCCTGCTCGACCGTAGGCATCCCCGCCTTAAGGTTCAGGACAATCAGTTTTGTTTGTGAGGGCGCGGCCACGGCTTGTATTCTACGAGCCTCTGCCCCCTTAT
>Ga0209517_10001029_pt1 | contig 44418 bp, 31 predicted proteins | sample PeaSoiMetSII2010_FD_187695 | JGI IMG/M metagenome (GOLD analysis project Ga0209517, IMG submission 187695) | Peat soil microbial communities from Weissenstadt, Germany - SII-2010 (SPAdes) (version 2) | ecosystem: Environmental > Terrestrial > Soil > Wetlands > Peat | place: Germany...
CCCGCCGGCAAATTCGTGAGCGCCTACAACGGCGACATGAACAACGTCGACACCATCAGCGTGAAAGACGGCGAGCTGCTCTTTACCATAGTCTCCCCAGCCCGACCCGCGGGAGCCCGGTCCGAAGGCGCCCCCGCCAGAAAGTTCATCTATCGCGCGCTCCTGGTATCCGGCAAGCTGGAAGGCACGTTCGAAACCGAAGGCTCGAACACGCCACCGCTGAAATGGACCGGCGTTCGCGCCCCCCAGATTGCCGACCGCGACGACGGCACGTGGAAAGAAGGCGCCCCCATCGCGCTCTTCAACGGGAAAGACCTCTCCGGATGGAAGGGGCTGCAACCCGACGCCCAGATGAAATGGAGCGTCCAGGATGGCATTCTGAGGAACGCCCCGCCCACCACCGACATCGTCTCCGAACGGAAGTTCTGGAATTTCAAACTGCACGTGGATTTCCGGATTGTGGAGCATTCAAACAGCGGAATCGGACTGCGCGGCCGTTACGAGATCCAGATTCTCGAAGACTACGGAAAGCCGCCCAACGCGCATGGGGCCGGCGCTCTCTATGCCCGTTTCCCACCGGTGGTCAACGCCAGCAAACCGCCCGGCGAATGGCAGAGCTACGACATCCGGCTGGTGGGCAGGCAACTGACGGTGGTGCACAATGGGACGAAGGTTCTGGATAAGGTCGAGGTGGAAGGCCTCACCGCTATCGCCAACAATTCGGACGAGGCCGAGCCCGGCCCGTTCATCGTCCAAGGCGACCACAGTTATGTCGAGATCAAGAGTTTCGTGGTGACGCCCATGGTGCATTAGTTCAACGGGGCCGCAACAGCCGGTACTCGATCTTGCGCACCGCCCCCGTGGTGTTGTACGACGCAAATCCCAGCGGCGCGGACAGCTTGATCTCCCCGTAGCGAAGGCCGATCCGCCGTGCTCCAATGTTCACGTCGACGATCGGCCGGTCGTCGATCCACGCCTGGATCCGATCGTCGGTCACCTGGAGCCGCAGCGCATACCATCGGCCTTTCTCGAAGTCGAAATACGAGCGCGTCTCGTTGTCGGACGCGTCCCAGCCATCGATGCTCGACAGGCCCATGATGTCGCCGCCCCAACCGCCCGTGACCCAGGTGCAGAAGGAGTCCTCGACCGGAAACGTCAGGCTGGCGAAGAAGTCGCCGCCATCGAGCCGCGCGCCTTCGAAGCGGATCTCGTAGTTGGATCGGGGATAGGACCCGGACCACGTGATGCCGGTCATGGGCGCGCCGGGACCGAGGACGATCTGGCCCTTTTCGATGCGCACGGCGCCGTGGCCCGTGTACGGAGTTTCGCGCCAGCCCTGCAGCGACTTTCCGTCAAACAGCGATTGCCACTCGCCGATCTTCGCGGAGTCCTTGCGGGCGTCCTGAGCGGCCGCGGCCAGGCATGCCAAAACGGCCAGAAACAATCGCGGCCAGAGTATAAGCCCCCCAAAAACGAAATGGTTCCAAGTGACCTGAATCCCAGCCTAGCTCACCACCGGCATGCACGGTACTGAGCACTGCAAACAGGAGCGCCGAACGCTGTGCCTCTCAACTCCCCAGCATCCGCTTTTCGGCAGATACCGGATCGATGCTTCCTTGCGCGTCGCGGACTGTTCTCCCGCTCGGGACCGGATACTCGTGACGGCCTTTTACTCGCCCGCAACGGCTTCCGCTTTCGCGGACTCCATTCCGGGGTCAAAGCTCCCGACCTGCCACTTCGCTTCCCAGCCAGCCGGTTCGTCTGCCCGTTCGGCCTTTCCGCTCCACTACCGGATCCGGTTCGCCCCGGTTCCGGCCGCTTCGTTGCTTCAGGCCCGTTGCAATCTCACCGACTCGCTTGACGGACTGCGCCTCCAGCCTCCACTCCCCTTCGGGAGTTTTGCCTCCCTCCGGATCAAAGCGTTCAACTGGATTTGCCGCCTGTTCGGCCCGCCTTCCGAATCCGCCCGATCTCCTCTCGCTCCCCGCAGCCGTTTTCTATCTCTAGTGTTTCGACTGCGGATCATCGTTCCTGGTCCGCTACGTTTCCGGAGGCTTGCTGTTCCTCAAACCTCTTGGAACCTCTCCCAATATGCTCCCGCCGGCCTCTTTGGTCAACACCTTTGTGCCCCAAATATCCCATTTTCCTCTACATTTATCGCGTTTGTTTCGAATCGGTTACAGACGCTGCCGGTGGATTTACTGTGGATAAACCGGCTGCCTGATATTCTGTTTTATGACCTTGGAGCCAAATTGCGCAGACTCATCATCCGGCCCGGAGCCATCGGCGATTTCATCGTCTCCCTGCCCGCCATGGAATGCCTGGCGGCCGATTACCTGGAGATTTGGGCAGCGCCTCCGAACGTGGCGCTGGCGCGGTTTGCCGATCGCGCGCGCTCCATTCCGTCCACGGGGCTCGATCTCCTCGGCGTGACCGAACCGCCCAAGCGCCTGCTGGATGAGTTGCGCGGGTTCGATTCCGTGGTCTCCTGGTACGGCGCGAACCGGCCGAATTTCCGCGAGTTGGTGGGCCGACTCGGGTTGCCATTCCATTTCTTCCCGGCGCTGCCTCCCGAGGGCGCCGGCCTGCACGCTACCGATTTCTATCTCGAGCAGGTGCGCGCCCTCGCCAGGTGCGCCAGCGATGGAATTCCGCGCATCCCCTGCCCGGTTTCAGGCGATGCGGCACGCGAAGGATTCGCCGTGATCCATCCGTTCTCCGGCAGCCCGAAGAAGAATTGGCCCCTGGAGAAGTTCCGCGAGCTAGCGGGCATACTGGAGCAGACCATGCCGGTGGACTGGTGCGTCGGCCCCCAGGACCCGCCCCTCGAGGGCGCGGTTCGCATCGACGATCTTTACCAACTGGCGTACTGGCTGGCGCGGGCGCGGCTGTACTTCGGCAACGACTGCGGCATCACCCACCTGGCCGCCGCCGTCGGAACCCCGGTTATAGCGCTGTTCGGCCCTACCGATCCGGCCGTGTGGGCGCCCCGCGGCCCGCATGTGCAGGTGATACGCTTCACGCAGCCGGCTCGCGACTCCTGAACGCCGTGCAGGCAAAGCGAGGAAGCGGTCACTGCGCGGCGTCGTTCCATCCCGTTTCGGCCGCCGGGCGGATGTAGCTCATGGCGCGCTCGGTCACGGCGCAGATGGTGAGGCTGGGGTTGACTCCTAAATTGGCCGCCAGCACGGAGCCGTCGCAGATGTACATGTTCCGGTAGCCGAAGAAGCGGTTGCGGCTATCCACGACGCCGTCCGCGGCTGCGAAGAAGCCGCGAAGCGCCAGGCGCGGCCGCCAGAACCAGCGCCAGATGTGCCAGTTCGTTTTGGGAAAATCCTCCGCCCGCCAGCGGCGGCCCATCTCCATCACTGCTACGCGGTAGCCTTTCCCGGTCAGGCGATGCGCCGTCACGCTCCCGCCGAAACCAGAACCGATCACGATGAAATCGAAGTCGTGACACGAATCCGACATAAGGATCTCCTTATACCGATTGGCCATTCCGATTTTAGTCCAGGGCGCGGGCGCGTGACTACGCTTCCCTACGGCGCCTGGTGCGCGCAGCAGGCGCACCCATCCAGTTCGATAATATAGTAGTCGTTTCGGGCTCGCCATGCCTAAAGATCCCCTGCGGCTCGCCCTTCACGTGGGCGTCTACGTGGTGCTGTATCTCCTCACCGCGCTGGTCTTCGGCCAATTGCTGCTGTGGCTCGGCGGATACCTGGTGGGGAACGTGGGGGCGGTTCTCTTCTCGGCCTTCTCGGCCAACTGGCTGGCGCTGCGCATTTACGAGAATCGCCGCGTGGTCGAGCTCGGCCTCTGGTGGAACCGCGCTTCCGCGGAGAACCTCTCCTGGGGCCTGATCGGCGGCGCTGCCTCGGCCGGCCTGGTGCTGCTCCCGCCGCTCCTGGTGGGTGCGGCCCACATGACGCGCGCGCCGGCCGACGCTTCCTCGGCCGGAACCATCATCTTCGTGATGGCGCTGCTGGCGGCCGGCGTCGCCGGCGAAGAACTCTTCTTCCGCGGCTACGGCTTCCAACTCCTGCTGGCGGCCCTCGGGCCGTACGCCACCATCCTCCCGGTGGGCGTGCTCTTCGCGCTGCTGCACCGCTCCAACCCCAATGCCAGTTGGCCCGGCATCGCCAACACCGCGGGTTTCGGCATCCTGTTCGGCTACGCCTACCTGCGCAGCCGCGATCTCTGGCTGCCCATCGGCCTGCACTTCGGCTGGAACTTAACATTTCCCCTGTTCGGAGTGAACCTCAGCGGGCTTAGAATAAGGGTGACGGGTTACGAGATGTCGTGGACCGCCGGCGGGTTATGGAGCGGTGGCGAATACGGCCCGGAAGCCAGCGTGCTGACTTCCGCGGTGCTGTTGCTGCTGTTCACGTTTATTTGGAAAGCCCCCATTCGCCGGCAATCCTCACCGCTCACCGGTCCGCCCGCGGAGAGTGCCGTATGCGATCCTTCGCCGTCATTGCCGTCCTGAGCCTGTTGCCCTCGCTTTCGGTCGCCGACAAACTCGGATTTGAAGACCGTGTGGAACTGACCCGCGGCCTGATGGCCGAGTACTGCACGGTGAAGGTGCTGCTGCCCCGCTCCAAGAAGCCCCTGGAGTTCGACTCCAACGGCACCTACGACAAGCAGCAGTGGGGGCAGATCGCCAAAGAGAGCGGCCCCGCCGCGCGCACCGGCGACAGCGTCCAGGTCACCAAAATCCTGATCGAGAGCGACCGCATCGTGCTCGAAATCAATGGCGGATTCAAAGGCGGCCGCAAGTGGTACCAGGGAGTCAACGTCACCGGGACCATGGGACAGCAGGTGCCTATCGGCAATAACGACAGCAACGCGCCCGGCGGCACCTCGCTCGCGATTGTCTTCCACAAGCCCCTGGAGCCCATAAAGTCGGCCGAGATCAAGAAGATGCTGGCTCCGGTCCTGGACTTCGAAAAGCACAGCGTCACCGAAATCTATTCCGAGACGCTCCCTCCGGAAGTGCAGCAGGCCATCAAGGAAAAGCGCGCCCGCGAAGGCATGACCCACGAGCAGGTGATCATGGCGCTGGGACGGCCGGAGCACAAGTCGCGCGAGACCAAGGACGGGCTGGAACTGGAAGACTGGGTCTACGGAAAAGCTCCCGGAAAGATCACTTTTGTCACCTTCAACGGCGACAAAGTCATCAAGGTGAAAGAGGCCTACGCAGGTTTAGGGAACCAGGTAGGCAATTCGCCCGTGGTCCGTTAGCTTTTGCTAACCTCCGTCCGAACCGCACGTCCAAGGTAACGCCGGCGGTCTTGCCGCCGGTGTCTCACAATGAAAGGACGGCCCGATGAAGACCAACCGCCTCTACTACCTCGCAGCCGCGTGGCTTTCCGTGGTCTGGCTCCTGGCGCCCGGGAATGCCCAGGTCACCAGGAAACACAACCTCAACATCAACACCGAGGGGAACGCCGAGCGCTGTTCCGACCTGAAGGCCAGTTCCAATAACGGCGAGATCGCCCAGTCGGTGCAGGCCTTCACGCTGCAAAAGAGCGAAGCGCCGGTCCTGGAATTGACCGGCATGGACCGCGCTGTTCTCCACGTTCGCGGATGGGACCGCGCCGAGTACTCCGTGGAAGCCTGCAAAATCGCGGTGGGTGAAACCCGCGCCGCCGCCGAGCAGACCATGCGCGGCATTTCCGTGAGCCGCAGCGCCGGACACTTCTCCTCCAGCGGCCCGGCCACCAACGATGACAGCAACTGGCAATTGTATTTCTTCGTCAATGCCCCCAAAGACGCCAGCCTCGACCTGGAGACGAAGAACGGCCCCATCAGCGTCGCCGGAATCGCCGGCACCGTAAAGGCGCGGGCGCTGAACGGCCCGATCTCGGTGAGCGACAGCGCGGGCATGGTCGAAGTGAACACCACCAATGGTCCGATTTCGTTCTCGGGCGGCGGCGGCGAAGTCCACCTCACCGCGCACAACGGCCCTATTTCGCTAAACCTGGCCGGAGAAACGTGGAACGGCCCGCGCCTGGAAGCGCATACCGATAACGGCCCGGTCAGCTTGAACGTGCCGGATGCATTCCGGTCGGGCGTGCGAGTCGAGACATCCGGCCATTCGCCGGTCAGTTGCAAGGCCGGCGCCTGCCAAAACGCCTGGACCGATGCCAGTTCGAATCAACGGGTCATTCAAATGAACGGCTCGCAGGACACCATCCGGGTCTCGACCAGCAACGGCCCCGTGTCGGTAAACGGCTCGAAGAAGACCGGCCGCATCATCTAGGCTAGTGAGTCTCGCATAACTGAGTGACCGCTTCCTACCGGCTGGCCGTAGGAATACAGGTCGCCGAAACCGGTGTTGAACGCCTGCCGCCTACGGAACAGGCAAGAGTTTCGTGCGCTCAATACTTCGCCAGCTCCTCGAAGTCCACATTTCCGCCCGAGATCACGACGCCCACCGAGCGAATCTCCGGCGGCAGCTTGCGGAACAGCACCGCTGCCACGGACGCGGCTCCGCTGGGCTCTACTAGGATCTTCAACCGCAGCAGCATGAACTTCACCGCGGCGCGCAATTCGGAATCGCTCACCAGCACCACCCGCTCCACCAGCCGCTGCAATACCGGAAACGTAAGCTCCCCCGGCTTCGGCGCGCGCAGTCCGTCGGCGATGGTATCGGGATGCGCCACCGCTACCCGCTCCCCCGCCGCGAGCGAGAGGAAGGTGTCGTTGGCCCCCTCCGGCTCCGCGCCAAACACGCGAATCGCCGGATGGATCGCTTTGGCGATGGTGGCGCAACCGGAGAGCAGGCCTCCGCCGCCCACGGGAGCAATCAACGCATCCAGCGCCGCGATCTCTTCCAGCAGTTCCAGCGCGGCTGTCCCTTGCCCGGCCATGATCATGGGGTGATCGAACGGCGGAACCAAAGTTGCGCCGCTCTCCTTCAGAATTCCCGCGGCGAGCGCCTCCCGGCTCTCGGTGAAGCGGTTGTACGTGACGATCCTGGCCCCGTACGATCGCGTGGATTCCATCTTCGACCGCGGCGCATCTTCCGGCATCACGATGGTCGCCCGGGCCCCCACGTGTTTCGCCGCGATGGCCGTAGCCTGGGCGTGGTTGCCCGAAGAGTACGCCACCACGCCGCGCCCCAGCGACTCCCGCGGCAGCGATAGAATCAGGTTCGCCGCGCCCCGGATCTTGAACGCGCCGCCCCGCTGCAGATTTTCGCACTTGAAGAAGACGCGGGTCGCCGCTTCGCTGTCGAATCCCGCCGAGGTCATCACCGGCGTCTTCCGCGCCAACGGCCGGATCCGCTCCGCCGCCGCGCGCACATCTGCTGCGTGAATTGCCAAGTCCATGGTTTTTGGGTCTAGCCCCAGTCTAGCCCCAATACCAGAACGTAACGCAATACATTTTTCGCAAGTCCCAAATCCCAGCAAATCGAGAGGCTGCCGGTTCGCTGCAAAACCGAACGCTTCCGCAAGGTGGTTTCAGGTGGTTTCAGGAATGTCTTGCTAACGGCTGGAAAACGTGCCACTATTGGGCGACTCCTAAAAGCGTCAGCCAACCCTCCCGACGGCGCCGGTACACCCGTTTGGTCAGTTTGCCGATCCCAGAACGGGTCTGTATTGCAACGTCTCCGCCCACTGCGGGGGGCGTTGCCTATTTAGGGTATTTAGGTATTAATACCTTAATAGCTTCCGATCGCCGCGAATCGGGATTTCTATGGCTCAGCCAGCAAAGACGAGTGAAGAAGCGATCGTTGCCGCCACGGTCGAGATCATTGAACACCGCGGACTGGAGCATCTTTCGGTGCGTGCCGTCGCCAGGGAGCTTGGGCTGGCGCCAAACGCGCTCTACTATCGCTTCCCGGCGCGGAGGGTTCTCGAAGCCGCGGTTGCGGCCGAAGGAATGCGGCGCCTCAATGCGGTCTTGAGGAAAACAGTGGCCCGCTTGCAGGGGGAGGACGCCGTCCGCCGCGCGTGCCGGGCGTACCTTCGATTTGGCCGCTCGCACCCGGCGGTATACGCCATGATGATGAAGAAGTATCCGGAGGCGCCGGGGTTACTGGCCGAGAGAGAGGGTTTCCGTGAGGTCTCGGTGAGCTTGTTCGCGAGTCTGGTAGACCGGCGAGCGGCCTCGAAGGCAAGCTCCGCATTGTGGGCATTGCTGCACGGATTCGTCGAACTGGAGATGGAAGGGTTGCTGAAACCCCGCGAACTGTCGGTTGACGCCTCGCTCGGGGTTTCGGCCCTGATCGCAGGCCTATCGAGGGCGTGACGCCTTGTCGGGACCGTCAAGCACCTCGCGGACCCTTTTCGCCAGTTGCACGAGGGTGAAAGGCTTCTGAAGAAAGGGCGTGCCGTGCAGTTTGATGCCCACGTTGAGGACGGCGTCATCCGTGTGGCCCGAGATGAAAAGGACTTTCATTTCCGGACGCAGGAGCGCCGCGCGCTCCGCCAACTCGCGCCCGCCGATTCCCGGCATTAGAACGTCGGTGACAAGGAGTTGGATCGGGACTAGGTGACTTTCGCAGATGGAGAGGCCCTCTTTGCCGTCGCGCGCCTCGATCACCGTGTAACCGGCCCTCCGCAGCATGACCCGGGCAAGCCGCCGGACCCCCTCCTCGTCCTCGACTAGCAAGACAACTTCGGACCCGCGCGGCGCTTCGCTGAGCGCCTCACCCGGTCCGGCCTCGCTCTTCGGGGATTCTTCGACCCGCGGCAAATAGATCCTGAAAGTCGTGCCACGCCCAACTTCCGAATGAAACCGTATGGCGCCCCCGCTCTGCTCGACGATTCCGAAGACCACGGGCAAACCGAGTCCCGTGCCGACGCCCTTGGTCTTGGTGGTGAAAAATGGCTCGAAGAGGTGGGCTTGGGTCTCCGCGTCTATGCCGATCCCAGTGTCGCTGACCGCCAGCATTACATAGTGGCCGGGGGCGAGTTTCCGCTCTGCTGCCTGGGCCTCGTTCAGGTGGACGTTGCTGAGCTCCATGGTCAGGGTTCCGCCTTGCGGCATGGCGTCGCGCGCATTGAGCGCGAGGTTCATGATGACGCGCCCCAGTTTCCCCGGATCGGCTCGCACGCGCCACAGCGCTGGACTGGAGTTGACGACCAGCTCGATATGCTCGCCAATGAGGCGCCGCAGCATTCTCTCAAATTCGGCGATCAAGTCGGCAAGATCCAGCACCTTCGGTTGCAGCACCTGCCGCCGGCTAAAGGCAAGCAGTTGCTGGGTCAAGGAAGCGCCTCTCTCCCCGGCGCTGCGGATTGCGGCGAGCCCCTCCCGGTCGAGAGCCTCGCCTGGGGAGGCGTTCAGCATAATGTCGCTGTGCCCCATGACGACGGTCAGGAGGTTGTTGAAATCGTGGGCGATCCCACCCGCCAATCTTCCCACCGCCTCCAGTTTTTGCGCCTGACGAAGCTGCTCCTCGCTGCTGCGCAGTGCGTTTTCCATTGCCTTGCGCGCGGTGATGTCCTCCATCGTAAGCAGAACCATCTGGAGAGCGGTCAGCCGGCTGGCGCTGAACAGGATTACCTTCCGCCCGATCCTCGCGCAATCGCCCTCGAACTCGAAATTCTCAAAAGAATCCTCGCGATACAGAACCTTATCCAACCTTGTGCGCAGCTCGGGTGTGTCGAAGTGGCCGTCCCCCAGTTCGAAGAAGGAGTGGCCCTCCGTCTCCGCCGGCGACGTGTGGAAGATGCCATAGAAAGACCGGTTGGCGCTCATCACGCGCCGGTCCATTCCAAGCACCAGCAGGGGGTGCCGTATGGTGTTCACGATGGACAGCGCAAAATCGCGGGATTGCTGCAAATCGGTATTTCGTTTCTGCAACTCGTCGTTGACCGAGGCCATCTCTTCGTTGGTAGCCTGAAGTTCTTCCTTGGCGGTTTCCAGCTCTTCATTGATGCTTTGCAATTCTTCATTCGTGGAGAGCGTCTCCTCGGCGACGCTCTGGCTTTCATCCTGGCTGATCTCGTGATCTTCAATCAACTCCAGCATAAGCTTCTTGGTGGAAGCCAACTCCTGCTTCAGTTTGAGGATCTGGCGATTGGCTCGTTCTTCCGGACCGGCCGTCTGCTGCTCACGCCCGGGCGGCAAGGGCTGTGCGGATTCTTCGAACAACACGAGAAAGGTCCGCCGGCCAGTGAGGTCGAGCGGGACTACCTCGAGGCTGATATCCCTGAATTGACCTTCCCATTCAACCTGTACGCGTTCCTTTCGCACAGGCTCGGCTTTCTCCCTGGCTTCCTGGATAGCCGCCCGGATCTGCATCGCCAATCCCGCGTTGCGGGCGATCTTCGAGAGGCTGAGACTGGCCTTACCGGGGGCAAACTCCAGATAGGGGCCGACATAGCCGCGGATTTCGAGGACCTCCATGTCCTCATTGACAACCACCCCGGCCGGGCTATATCTGGCCAACAGGACAAGATCGACCTTCTTCTGCATCTCCCTGCTGACCCAGAAGCCCTGGTCCACAGGCGCGCATTTCTTCGTGGGCACCCGGCTTCCCGGCGGAAAACCGCTGGCTCCATAGTCGAAGTGGATTCTTCTGGTGACCTCTTTTCGGCAGAAGATCTTGTACTTCTTATCCACCGTCCGAAACAGTTCGGGGAATCCGCGGGCGGTCTCCGAGACACCGAGCATCAAGAACCCGTCCGGCTTGAGCGCATGGTGGAGAACGGGCACGATCCTCTTTTGAACCGGCCCCATGTAAATCAGCACGTTCCGGCAACTGATCAAATCCAGCTTGGAGAAGGGCGGGTCGTTGATCAGATCCTGCCTGGTGAAAATGCAGAGTTCCCGGACGGGCTTGCTGACCCGGTATCCGCCATCGGTGCGGACGAAGAAGCGTTCGAGGCGCCCGGGCGATATGTCGGCGGCCACATTTTCCAGGTACAAGCCGGCCCTGGCCCTCTCGATCGCGGGCTCGCTGATGTCGGACGCGAAAATCTGTAGGGGAACACTGGCCCCCACATCCGCCGCGGATTCGAGCAGGCAGATCGCGATGGAGTAAGCTTCCTCGCCGGATGCGCAGCCCGGGACCCAGACGCGGATGGGCAGGTCCGGTGAGCGATTCTTCAGGATTTGAGGAATTATTTTGTCTTTGAGCGCATCGAACGCTCCGCCGTCGCGAAAGAAGCCCGTAACCTTGATCAGGATTTCGTGATACAGAGCGTCCAGCTCCGCCGGGGCGTCCTGGAGATAGCGGACGTAGTCTGGCAGAGTTGCGATCCTTTGCAGGGCGAGGCGCCGCCGGATCCGGCGGGCGATGGTCGTCTGCTTGTAGAGGGAAAAGTCGACTCCTTTGGCGGTCCTGAGCAAGGCAAAGATTTTGTGGATCTCATCGCCGCCTTCGGAGCCTTCGCCGGACGCCGGGGCTTCAGGATGCATCACATACGGATGCTGACCGATTCGGGCCAGTTCTCGAGCGATCTCTTCCGGCGGCAAGACAAAATCGACACAACCCGTTGCCAGGGCGCGCAGCGGCATGCTGTTGAATCTTGCCGATTCCGCATCCTGGGCAAAGATAATGCCCCCCTCGGCCTTGATGGCCTCCAATCCCAGCGCGCCATCTGAACCCGTCCCCGAGAGGATCACCCCAATCGCTTTGTTTTTGCAGCTCTCGGCCAACGAGCGCAGAAATTGGTCGATCGGCATGTGAGGTCCCGAAATCTGCTCGCGGGGCTTGAGCCGCAAAACCTGGCCGGAGATGGTCATGCTCGTGTTGGGCGGGATCACATGAACCCGGTTGGGTTGAACACGGGCACCATCCCGCACTTCCTCGACCGGCATTTCGGTCTCCCTCGAAAGGATCCCGGTGAGCATGCTCTCGTGTTTGGGATCGAGGTGTTGAACCAGGACAAATGCCAAGCCGGTATCCAGGGGAAGATGCTTCAGCAACTGGGTAAAGGCTTCCAAGCCGCCGGCCGAAGCCCCAACACCAACCACGGGAACCATTGGGGAATCCACCCCTTGGCTCATGTTTCCTCTTTTTCGACTTGCGGGCGCGAGAAAGGCACTGTTTACGATCGATCTAAGAATCCAATGTTGAGCAGTGTACAATTTTGGCCCGATTATGTCAAGAGGCTGAGGCACTCTTGTCGTGCCTCGTTAGAAATGTCCCCTCCCTTACCTCGGTAGAAGTGTCCCCCTGTGCGCAGTCCAAGAGATCCCATTCCCTCATGTAAGGAAATACGGGCTTCCGGCATGCGGCGGGTTCCGTCAAGGCCGCGCGCCGTCTTTGCGCGCGCCGGAGGTTAGCCTTGACGGGTCCTGCCGCATGCCACACAATCGCGGAAGAGGGAATGGGAGCGGTGCATCTGAAATGAGGGGACATTTCTATCGAGGCGAAAAGGGGACATTTTCATCGAGGCACAACAGAGGCTGAGGCACTCTCCGTCTATACTCAAGAGACCGTCACGCTCAATCCAGCACTGGTCGGCCTGTGGACCGGCACGGGAAGGGAGTCTATATTACGTTTCGATTTCCGTATCGGGCTCGGCGGTGGTACGGGTTATCAGTTCGTTTGTCGATCAGAACGTGCTGGCGACAATCCACTTGGCGCAACCCGGCAGCGAAACCAGCGCGGGTGCTGTCACCACTCCACCCGCCTGCGGGTGGAGTGCCATATCCTCCGCGCCGGCTTTCCGGGCGCGGAAGACCCCAGCATCGGATCCGAAGACCTGGCCGCGCCAAGGGGAAAGTGAGGCACATGTGAAATCGCTTATCGCTGTGGTTCTGCTGCTCCTGTCGACGGGCTGCTCGATCAAGCGGGTGGCCGTCAACAAGTTCGGGAACGCGCTGGCGCTCGGGAGGCAGTACATTCACCAGCGCTGACGATCCCGATTACTCATCACGTATCTGCCCGAGCTGACCACGCTGCCCGTGAAGTGGCTGGGCCTGCGACCGCCGCCGGGCAACTTCTATTCACAGAGCCGAACGAGGTGAGGATTCCGAACACGTCTTACTGCAAGGGCGATCCTGGGATGCAAACCCGTGCGTGGAAGCGGCCACCGCGGCGGCACTGCGGCAGCCTGTGGATTCACAGGCAGGAATGCCTGTGCCATATGATTTGCAAAGCGATCATGCAGTGGCTGCTTCCAGCGCGGGGGCCGCGGGACGGCAAGGGGCAAGGAAGCCTGGCCCCGTACGATCGAGTGGATTCCATCTTCGACCGCGGCGCATCTTCCGGCATCACGATGGTCGCCTGCGCCCCGACGTGTTTCGCCGCGATGGCCGTAGCCTGGGCGTGGTTGCCCGAAGAATACGCCACCACGCCGCGTTCCAGCGACTCCCGCGGGAGCGACAGAATCAGGTTCGCCGCGCCCCGGATCTTGAACGCGCCGCCCCGTTGCAGGTTTTCGCACTTGAAGAAGACGCGGGTCGCCGCTTCGCTGTCGAATCCCGCCGAGGTCATCACCGGCGTCTTCCGCGCCAACGGCCGGATCCGGTCCGCCGCCGCGCGCACATCTGCTGCGTTAATTGCCAAGTCCATGGTTTTGGGTCTAGCCCCAGTCTAGCCCCAATACCGGAACTTAGGGCGCTCTGCGGTGCTACAGGTGGAGCGCGTTCCTGATCGCCACCTCGCTATTTGATCGCGCCATGGCGTTGGACGAGGCGCGGCTGGCGAACGATCCCGGGAACCAGGGCGCCAAGTTGGATTGGTCCATCGACTACAGCCAGTTCGGAGCATACTACGGGGCGAAAAAAAACCTGCCCTCCGCTGTCGCGTACCAGCGGAAGACCCTGGCGATCCAAAGAGATCTGGTGGCCTCGGACCCCAAGGATGTGTGGAAGCAGGATCGCCTCGCGTGGACGTTATCCCGCACCGCCGACCTCCTGATCCAGACCCATGAAAATCGAGCCGCTTTGGCAGACCTGGATGAGTTGAAAAGGATCATGGAGCGTCTGGGAATATCCGGCGGAGACAGAATGGGGGTTTACGCCATGACACTGAGATCACCGGACAGGCCAATCGCAACACCGGGAATGCTACCCCATCTCCAACGTCACACAACCAGCCGCCCGTCACTCCGCGTCCTGGTTGCCGGGATATTGTCTTTGAAGGTCGCGGGCAATCGCGCGAGCTTCTTTCCGGTAGGCTTCCGCCCTGCTACCGTCATTCGCCATATGGTAGAGCCGGCCACTGCCGCGCAGCGCCTGCACCAGCAATTGGCGAGAGCCGAAGGAGGGCTGCGCCGCCACTAAAGCACGCGCGATTTTGCTCCGCTTGATGAAAACTCGCCTGGGCCCCTTCTGGTCGCCTAGATTCTCGTTGCCCCTTGTACGTAGCCGATCCGCATGTAAGCCTCGGCCTGCTCCTGCTGCAATCCAGGGGCAGGCGCTTCCGCCTGTCAAGCCCGAAAATGTCACTCTATTATGCGAGGTTCAAAAGCGGCAGAAGATTCATTGTGCGCAGTAACTTCGCGAAGTGAGCGTGAGACCGAAGCCCCTCGAACACCGGATCTACCGTTAAGAAAAAAAGCATTGGATCCGACTCGCTCACCGCCTTCTCCAACCAGGCGAAGGCGCCTTCAGCGTCTTCGAGGGCGGCGCAGATCGTGGCAAGTGCAGCCGCGGATACATAGGTCCCTTGCCTGAGGGCCGTTACTTCAGAGAGAATCCGCTCTGCGTCCCCGGTACGGCCCGCGCGAGCATACGCGGACGCCAGCCAGCCGGTAATCCAGTTCTCCGCCGGTGCAAGACGGCGTCCTTTTTCCAGCCAGCCGATCGCTTCCTCCAGTCTCCCGGCTGCCGCGTACGCACCACCTAAGCTGCCGCAAGCAAACCAGCAATCCGGCTGGCTCTCGAGCACCACACGACTGTGCTCGACGGCGCCGGCAAATTCCCGTGAAAAGGTGAGTAATATCGAAAGACCGTGATTAAAGAGCGGCGATAGCGGGTCCAGGTCCACGGCGCGGCGCGCGAACGGAATGGCCTCTCGAAGCCGGCCCTGTCCGGCCAGGATGTTGCCCGTCAGCGATTGCGCCAGCGGATATGCCGGGCTCAGCTCGCGTGCACGGCGCAACTCGCGTCCGGCTTCTTCCCAACGGTAGTCGCAAACGCCTCGCAAAAGGCCCAGAACCGTATGTGCTTCCGCGCAAGCATCGAAACGCGCGACCATTCTGGTCAGGGCAGCCCTGCATCGCGGCAGAAAGGCGGGCGGAGCCGTGACACCCATGAAAGCGAGCATGAGCTCGTGATGCGCCAGCTCGACCTGGGCCGGGGCACAGTCCGGATCGAGCGCAATGGCCTGATTCATATATTGCAGCCCGAGCGCTATTTCATCGCTGGTGAACCGATAGATATGGAAGCGCCCTTTGAGATACAGGTTATAGGCTTCCACGCTTCCCGCGTAACGGTCACCCGGCAGGCCGTGCGCCGGCCGGGTGAGCTTCATTCTCAACGCGTCGACGATGGCTTGCGAGAGCTCGTCCTGCAGATCGAAAATGTCGGTCAGGTTGCGGTCGTAGCGCTCACTCCAGAGGTGCGATTCATCTTCCACGTGAATAAGCTGCGCGGTCACGCGGATCCTGGTACCCACTTTGCGCACGCTGCCTTCGAGCACGGTTCCGACCTTCAGCTTGTCGCCAACCTCCCGGATGGTGCTTCCGCGGCCGCGAAAAGCAAAGGCGGAGGTGCGGGCGACTACTCGCAAGCCTGGAACCTTGGTGAGGGCATTGAGAATTTCTTCCGCCAGCCCCTCGGCAAAATACTCGTTTTCGCTGTCCGGGCTCAGGTTTTCAAATGGCAGCACCGCGATGGAAGGCGCCGGACCCGGCTGCCCCGCTTCGCCTGGCCTGGATTGTTTCCGAATGGCGGCGACGAAGCGATAACCCTTCCCCGTTACAGTCTCGATGAAGCGCGGTTTTTCGGCGTTATCCGAGAGGGCGGTGCGCAGCTTTCGGACCGCCGTGTTGATGGCGCAGTCGTCTTCCAGGTGGTGGTCCTCACCCCAGATCCGGGCCGCCAGTTCGCTCCGCAGCATCAGCCTGCCCGGATTTGCGGCCAGGCACATCAGCAGCTCCATGGGAATCCGCTCCAGCTTGATCGCTTCGCCCGCCCGCCGCAACTGGTAGCCGCTTACGTCCAGCTCAAGATCCTCGAACCGTATGGGGGATGACACCAGTCCTCCGCTTCCTTCAGTTTATCCGGTGGTGGTGGGGACGCGCTCGGGAGTTTAGGCGTTACGCGGGCAGCGAGCCGGCCGTCCCAGGTTGCCGGAGTTCGATGGCCTCGGGTTGTACCGCAAAGGTAACTTTTTGACCCACCGCCGAGAGGTCCCCCAATCGCGGGGTTGATGGGTCAAATGTCAGGGTCAAAATGTGGCGAGGAGGGAAGAACACACGGCCGGGGGCAACGTCGAGCGCGTGGAGCGGGAAGAACTCCCGGGTGCGGATCGTCCTGAGGCCGTCCCTGCAGCCACAAACGCCCCCTCCGGTCTAAGGATGCCGGCCCATGGTCACGCGCCGGCGGAAGCGCGTCCCGGTTCAAAAACGCAATTCGCCGACATAGATGTTGGCGGCCGTGTCGCGGTGCATAAAAACAATCTGGTCGCCCTTCGGAGACCAGGCGGGCAGGCGCGCAATTTCGGACTGCGAATCGAAGTGCGTGAGCTGCCGCACCTGTCCGGACGACCGCGAAACCCAATAAATGTTGGAGACGCCGTCGCGCTGACTTGCAAAGACGACGCGGTCGTTATCCGGAGCCCAATTGGCCGGGAAAAAGGTGGGGCCGCCGGGCGCATCCACCAGATTCTGGATCGCCCCGGTGGCGACATTAATGACCACCCGATTGTCGGTGTTCGGGTCGAGCCGCTCCACAGCCGCGATCCACCGGCCGTCGGGCGACCAGGAAGGGAAAACGAAGGTCCGGCCCGGCGGCGTCAAGTCCCGACACTCTCCGGTCGCAAGATCGATCAGTACGAGCTTAATGCCAACGGCACGATCGCCGGAATGCGCCACCAATTTGGATCCCTGCAGGGAAGCCCTCACAAAAGCGTACGGACCAAGATCCAGCTTGAGATCCATGCGCTTCGGCGGCCCGTGAAGCGGCGCGATCCAGTATTCGTTCTGGCCCTGGCGATTGCCCAGATAGCCTAACGACTCGTTTCCGATCCACGATACATTAGAGTTGGACTGGCCCGCTGCCGTTATCGGATATGGGGAGGAGCCATCCGGGCCTGCCACGAATATCGTCCAATCGCCACCCTGCCTGATGGAGATATAAGCGAGCTTGGACCCGTCGGCCGAAAAAACCGCCTGCTCGATGCCGAGGCTCGTATCATGAATCAACGGCCTGGGCTCTCCCGCGCTGAGCCCGGACCGGTTCAATGGCAGGCTCCACAGGGCATTTTCCCGCCGCACCTGGCTGATCGCGATCCGGGAGCCATCGGCGGTCACGGCCAGGTCCTCCGGGACCGGCCCGCCGGAAGGAATCAGCAACTCCGGCTTTTCCGCCCGCCAGCGGCTATCGATGCGTGCCCGCCACACCCCCACGGGGTCCAGCGGCGTCGAAACGCCCCGCGCGCCGGGAGTCGAGAAGTACAGGAACCGCTGGTTCGCGGAGAACGATGGAAAGAGCACGGAGTCCGCGGCAATTTGGATTCGCTGCAGTTGACCCGTCATCGTGTCCACTACCCAGGGCTGCCCCTTGGTTGGGAAGAAGGCGCTGAACACCACATGGCGGCCATCGGCGAGCCACTTCGGGTACTGGTGGTCGCCCGGGGGCGTTCCCGAATGAGTGAGCGGACGCGGTGGAGTTCCGTCCAGCGCCGCCAGCCACAGATTCATCTTGCCTACGCTTCCCGCGCTGTACACCAGGGTACGGCCATCCGGCGGCCAGTTGGGATCGGAGCCGGTATCCGTGAGGTACCGGGCGGCTCCGCCGGAGGCGGGGACTACCGCGATCCCGCCCCGCTTCTCGCTCACATAGGCAATCTCCTGGCCGTTTGGGCTCCAGGCTGGCTCGATGTTGTGTCCCCCATCCGAGGTAATCTGCCGCTCCGCGCTGCCGGGCGCCAGCGATCGGATGTAAATCTCAAAGCGCCCGGTACGGCTGGAACTGAACGCGATCTGACTGCCGTCGGGAGAAAAGGATGGCCAAAGATCCGCCGCCGGGGAGCTTGTGATCTGCTGGAGCCCGGCGACATGCGGAGTGTCCACAGCCCCCTGGTTGTGGAGCGACCATGCACCGGCGCCAATCGCTACCGCCCCGACGACCGCGACCGCCATCCGCCACCTGTGAGGTTGTCCGGAAGCCAGGGGCGGGTTTTGCGCGGGAGTGGCAGCCGCGGCTTCCTCCACCACATCGGCAATAAAGCGGTAGCCAGTTGGGGCTACGGTCTCGATAAACCTGGGAAACCGTGCGCTATCGTCCAGTTGTTTTCGAATCTGCGCGATCACCCGTGTCAGTGCGTTGTCGGTGACGAATGTCCCGGCCCAAATCCCGGCGATCAGTTCCTCTTTAGTGACCACGCGGTCGTGGTGCTCGACAAGATAAGACAATACCCGGAGCGCTTTGGGCTCGAGGTCGATCCTCTCCCCGTTGCGCGTGACTTCCAGATGCCGGACGTCCAAAACGGTGCCCTCGAACGAAAAGATTCCAGTCCGCTCCGGTGTCATCACAAAACCTCATCGCGGTGATGAAAACCATCATACACGCATCATGACCCACACAGGACCCGCCGCGTAGTATCACAGGGTGCATTACGGGAGGCAAAACAGGAAAAGAGAGGGAAGGTCATGAACAGCAAACGGAGAAGCCCATACCAAGGACGAGTGGCTGGGCCTGTGACCGCCGCAACTGCGGCCACAAAAAATACAGATAACCTTCATTCGCGCTCCATGGTATGCGCGACCTGATCTCCGTAGCATGAACTTCATGGGCCAAGGCCAACCCGTAAGCCCGTACAAGGAGGGACACCATGAATAGAACGAGAACCGCCGGATTCGCTTCAGCGGCCGCCATCCTGGCCTTCGCGCTGACGAACCCGGCTTACGCCCAAGTCGATCACGGATGCACCAACGCGACCCTGATCGGAGTCTATGCCTTTCAAATCACCGGCCAGATCCTGGTGCCGGCGCCCGCCGCCGGTCCGGTCAGCGGCGTCGCACTGACCACTTTCGACGGTAATGGCAATCTGACTCAGATCGATCACGTCGTTCACAACGGCGTGGTCCCCGTCGAAGAATGGCGCCCGGCAACCGGCACGTACACCGTGAATTCCGACTGCACCGGAACTTTCACCTTCACGCCGGCGCCTACGAACCCGGCGGATGCCGGCCCGGCCCTGAAGGTGCACTTCGTCCTCACGAACGGCGCAGCCCAGATTCTTACCGCGGTTTCCGGTTCGCCCAACACGCCGCCATTTACTGCGAGCATCGTCAGCACCGGCTCTCGTGTGACGTTTACCACTTTCGGGCCGATCAGTCACTGATCAGAGATGTCCGCCAGGAACGCGTTCAGTGCGCGGCGTCCTGACCACCTTGTCTCTCCCCCCAAGCGGTTATCGGTCACGGCCACAGGGGAAAGTGAGGCACATATGAAATCGCTCATCGCTGTGGTTCTGCTGCTCCTGGCGACAGGCTGCTCGATCAAGCGGGTGGCCGTCAACAAGCTCGGGAACGCGCTGGCCTCGGGAGGCAGTACATTCACCGGCGATGACGACCCCGACCTGGTGGAAGCCGCCATCCCCTTCGGGCTCAAGCTCTATGAAAGCCTCCTCGCGGAATCGCCCAGGCACACCGGTCTGTTGCTCGCCGCAGCCCAGGGCTTCACCGAATACTCCTACGCCTTCGTGGATTCGCGGATCGACGAAGCCCGCGCCGAAAACCCCGAACGAGCCGATGCCCTCCGCGAGCGTGCGCGTAAGCTCTATATCCGGGCTTATCGGTATGGGATGCGCGGCCTCGATGTGCATCACCCGGGCTTCGGCGCCGCGCTCGATAACGATGCCGATAGCGCATTGAAGCGCGTTACCAGGCGCGACGTTCCGTTACTCTACTGGACCGCGGCTGCCCGGGGGCTCACGATTTCCCTTTCCAAGACCAGCCCCGAGCTGATCGCCGAGCTGCCGTTGGTGGAGACGATTGTGCGCCGCGTGGCGGAGCTGGACGAAGACTTCGATGGGGGCGCGGTGCCGGAGTTTCTGATCACGCTGGAAGCCGCCCACAGCGGAGTCAAGCCGGAAGAGCAGCAGGAGCTGATGCGGCGGCACTTCGACCGCGCCCTGGAGCTTTCCCAAGGCAGGCGCGCCGGCACCTACGTCTCGTTCGCCGAGAACGCCTGCGTGCCGGCCCAAAACACCGCCGAGTTCAAATCGCTGCTGGAAAAAGCCCTGGCCGTGGATCCCGATGCGCACCTGGACAACCGCCTGGCCAACCTGGTCGCGCAGCGCCGCGCTCGCTGGTTGCTGAAGCACGCTGATGAGCTGTTCCTGGAGGCAGCGCCGAAACAGCCATAAGGAGGAGATATGAGGAAGACAATCTTTCTGTGCGCCGCTCTGTGCGTTCTCAGCGGAGCAGCCCGCGGCCAGAAGGTCGAGATCATCATGGCCACGCTCGCGCCCACCGACTCGGAGTGGTACAAGGTAATGGAAAACATGAGCGCCGAGTGGAGGAGGATCTCCAACGGCAATGTCAACCTGTCGATCCGCGCCGGCGGTGTTGCAGGCGACGAGCCTGATGCGGTCCGCAGGTTGCGCTCCGGCTCTATTCAGGCCGCAGGCCTGACCAGCGCCGGCCTGGGCGACATCGACCTGGGCGTGGCCGCCCTCCAGATCCCCATGATGTTCGCAAACTACGAAGAGCTGGATTACGTGCGCGACCGGATCGCCCCGAAACTCGAAAAGAGAATCGAAGACAAAGGCTACCTGGTCCTGAATTGGGGCGACGCCGGCTGGGTCCGGTTCTTCTCCACCAAGCCGGTTCAGCGGCTCGACGATCTCCGCAAACTCAAGCTCTTCACCTGGGCCGGCGAGTCCACGGAAGAGGAGCTTTGGAAGGCCAATGGTTTTCGCGTAGTGCCGCTCGCCGCCACGGATATCGCCCAGCAGCTCGAGACGCACGGCATCGAAGCCGTGCCCACAACGGCCTTGTACGCGGAAACGGCCCAGCTCTACAAGGTGGCCAAATTCATGTGCGACGTGAAGTGGGCGCCGCTGGTCGGAGCGACCATTGTCTCCAAGGCCGCCTGGGTGAAGATCCCGGCCGCGCAGCGCGACCCAATGCTCGCCGCCGCGCGCAAATCCGGAGAGGCGCTGAAGAACGACGTCCGGTCTCAGGACACCCGGGCCATCGAGACTATGACCAAGGGCCAGCCCGGGAAGCGCGCCATTACGCTCACCGTCACGACCCTCGATCCGGCCGCCCTGGCCGAATGGCGCCAGCAGACCGAAGCGATCTACCCCAAGATGAAAGGCAAAATGGTGCCGCCCGACCTGTTTGAGGAGGTCCACCGTCTGCGGGACGAGTACCGGGTCCAGCATACAGTCAAGACTCCCGTGAAGGTCGACGCCAAGAGTACCGCTACGAGCGACTCCCAGGGCACGGTCGCCGACAAGGGCAAAGCCAAATGACGCGCGTGTGGCGCAATCTCTCCCGCGGGGAAAAAGGGCTGTCGATTGCCGCCATTTCCCTGATGTCACTGCTGCCGTTCATCGCCATGGTGACGCGCCTGGCGGGCATCGCCGGGATCCCGGGCTCGGTAGTCTTCGTGCAGCAGTTGACGCTGTGCGTGGCCTTCCTCGGAGCCGGCCTGGCGGCTTCCGGCGGCCGCCTGCTCTCCATGTCCGCGAACACGTTTCTGCCGGGAAAGTGGGCGGGCCCCGCGCGCGTGTTCGCTTGCGGTCTCACGGCAGCCATCGCCGCCGGACTATGCTGGGCCAGCTACCAGTTCGTCGTTTTGGAAAAGGCCGGCGGTAAAGAGCTGGCCCTGGGAATCAAAACCTGGATCCCCGCCGCCGTCATGCCCTTCGGTCTTCTCCTGGTCACCGTCCGCGCCATCCATGGTGCTGGTCCTCGCACAGCGCAGCGCCTGGCCGCCGCCCTATTCCTCCTGGCTCCCCTGATTCTCGGATTTGCAGGAAAGCCGGAAGGGAACGCGGTCTTGTGGATCGGCATCCCCGTGGTCCTGGCCGGAGCCGTCCTTGGTATGCCGATCTTCGCCACTCTGGGCGGGATCGCGCTGCTGCTGCTCTGGGGTTCCGGACAACCCGCCTCCGACGTACCGGACAACGCCTACTCGCTGATGGTTTCGGAGGTCTTGCCTTCGCTGCCGCTCTTTACGCTCTCCGGCTACCTGCTGGTGGAAGGCGGCGCCAGCACGCGCCTGTTGCGCGTCTACAACACCTTGTTCGGTTGGCTCCCGGGCGGCCTCGCGATCACCACCGCCGTGGGCTGCGCCATCTTCACGTGGGCCGGCTCTGGCGTCACCATCGTTTCGATGGGCGGCTTGCTGCTGCCCATGCTCGTGAAGGCGCACTATTCGGAGCGCTTCTCCATCGGCCTGATCGACGCCTCGGGCTCGCTCGGCCTGCTTTTTCCGCCCAGCCTCCCGGTAATCCTCTACGCCGTCTACGCCAAGAATGTGCACATCGACGCGCTCTTCGCCGGCGGCTTTGTGCCCGGGCTATTGATGGTCGCGATGGTGTCGGCCTTCGGGGTGCTTCACGGCATACGAAGCGGCGCGCCGCGCGCGAGGTTCTCCTTCGCCGAGGCGCGCCAGGCCCTTTGGGAATCCAAGTGGGAGCTCGCCGTGCCGGTGCTCGTGATCGTCGGCCTGTTACGCGGATTCGGCACCATGGTGGAGCCGGCGCCATCACCGTGGCTTATTCTCTCATCGTGGAATGCTTCATCGCGCGCGGATTTTCCCTTCGCCGCGATTTTCCCCGCGTCGCGCTCGAATGCGTGACTGTGATGGGTGGTGTGCTCATGATCATCGGGGTAGCCAAGGGACTCACCTATTATCTCGCCATCAAAGACGTCCCCGGCATGCTGACCGTCTGGGTGGATGCACACATCCACTCCAAGTACGTCTTCCTGCTGCTGCTCAACGTGGTGCTGCTGATTAAGGGCTCCTTCATGGACGTGTTCTCGGCCATCATCGTGATGGTCCCGCTGATCCGCCCGATTGCCATAAAGTTCGGCATCGACCCCGTGCAAATGGGTGTCATCTTCCTCGCCAACCTGGAACTCGGGTACCTTACGCCTCCTATCGGCATGAACCTCTGTCTCTCCGCTTACCGCTTCAAACAGCCGATGAGTGCCGTCTATCGCGCCACGCTCCCCTTTTACCTGGTCCTGCTGGCCGGCGTGTTACTCATCACGTATGTGCCCGAGCTGACCACACTGCCCGTGAAGTGGCTGGGCCTGTGACCGCCGACGGGCAACGTCTATTCCACAAGGCTGAACGAGGTGGGTGAGGATTCCGAACAGGCCTTACTGCAAGGGCGATCCTGGGATGCAAACCCGTGCGTGGAAGCGGCCACTGCGGCGGCACTGCGGCAGCCTGTGGATTCACAGGCAGGAATGCCTGTGCCATATAATTTGCAAAGCGACATGCAGCGGCTGCTTCCAGCGCGGGGGCCGCGGTCCGGCAAGGGGCAAGGAGGCCTCTCCGAGTCGAAAATCGGGCAGTCTTCGAGGCGTTGGCGCAGCCCTTCCCCGAGATGCCCGCCTAGTTCGATCCCGCCAGTCCCACCCGCCGCAACAGATCCGCAAGCCGCGCGTCGCCGCGCAGCGGGTCGAACAGCGGGTCCACCTTGAGGTACACCAGCCACGCCGACCGGTCGTCGTACGCTCTCTGCATCCAGTCGAAGGCCTGGTCCTTTTCCCCCAAGCCGAGATGGATCACGGCGATCCACATCGGCTGCACGTAGGTCTGCTGGGAACGCTCCTTCAACTGGTTGAGGATCGTGCGCGCCTCGCCTTCCCGATGCGACACGGCGTAAGCCTGCCCCAAGGCAGCCAGTTCGTTGGTATCGCCTTCCGAGATCTCGAGAGCCTTGCGGAACTCCGCAATGGCTTCCGGGAATGCGGGTTTCTGCTGATACGCGCGCCCCAGATACACGTGCGCCGGCGCGAAGTTCGGGTCCATCGCCAGCGCCTTTTGGCACTGCTCGATGGCCTGCTCGTATTGGTGCGCGTAGTAGAAGCGGTAGCCCAACGCCAGGTTCAGCACGGGAGAGAGCGCATCCAACTGGTACGCGCGCGTCATCTCTTCCTGCGCCCGGTCGAACCGCCCCTGCGCCATCAGGTATTCGCCATACCAGGAGTGCGCGGTCGGATAACTGGCGTTCAGCTCGATGGCCCGTTTGAATTCTTTCTCGGCGCCGATCCAGTCGAGGTCGTGAAACCTTGCCCATCCCAGCGACGTGTGGGCTTCCGCCAGCGTGTCGTCGAGCTCCAGTGCTTTCTCCGCCGCGGCCCTCACCTTCGGCAGCACTTCGCGCGCCGGCAGCACGTTGAAATCGGCCAACAGGGCATACGCGTCGGCTTGCCCCGCGAACGCCAGCGCATACTGCGAATCCTTCTGGATCGCCTGCTGAAAATAGTCGATGCTTTGCTGCAGCCCCTCGAGCGTCCGCTTGTTCCACTGGTAGCGGCCCTGCAAGTACAACTGGAATGCGACCGGATCCGCCGTCGGGCGGCGATTCAACCGCTGCTTGTCCGCGCCGGTCATCTGCAGACGCAGCTTCTCCGAGATCTCGCGTGAGATCTCCTCCTCGATCACCAGGATGTCGTCCACCTTCCGCGTGTACTGGCTGCCCCAGATCTGCCGGTTTCCCCGCACATCCACCAGTTCCGCGCTGATGGCGAACTCGTCGCCGCGCCGCACCAGCCGCCCGGTCAACACCGCCCGCACCTTCAGTTCGTTGCCCGACGCTTGGGGATCGACGTCCTTATTCCTGAAATGCGCCACCGCGCTGAACGACCGCACTGAAAGCTGCGGCAACTGCGACAGATTGTTGATGATGCTTTCAGTGATGCCGTCGCTCAGATATTCGGTGCTTTGATCCCCGCCCACATTCACGAACGGCAGCACGGCCAGCGAATCGAGCGGCTTCTCCCGCAGCAGGAAATACCAGACGCCCACCACCGCCACGAGAGCGGCCACCACCGCCCATGCAAACAGCCGGCGGCTTCGCGGAGGCGCGGCCACCTGGCCCGGCGAACTCGCATCTCGAACCGGCACAGCCACCGATTGCCTGCCGGAGGAAGGCCGCTCGGTCACGTTGGGAGCAGCGGCCGGCAAAGCCTCCGTGACCTGCGACGCGATGCGGCTGGAATCCGTGTCGCGCCGCAGCCGTTTCAAATCGGCCCACATGTCGGAAGCGTTTTGATACCGCAGATCGCGGTTCTTCTCCAACGCCTTGCCGATAATGCGCTCCAGCTCCGCGGACACTTCCGGACGGATGCGCGACGGCGGAACGGGCGTGCTTTGCAGGATCGCCACAAACGTCAGCGCCACGCTGTTGGCCGGGAATGGCAGCACACCCGTCACCATCTCGTACAGCACCACGCCAAAGGAGAACAGGTCGCTGCGCGCGTCCAAATCTTCGCCGCACGCTTGCTCCGGCGACATGTATGCCACCGTACCGATGGTCGAGCCAGGACTGGTGATCAGCTCGTCCAGAGCCCTCGTCGCCATCTGGGAAGACGGCGAAACTTTCCCGCCGCTCCCTCCCAGCATCTTGGCCAGGCCGAAATCCAGCATCTTCACCTGGCCGCGGCTCGTCACGAAGATGTTCGCCGGCTTGATGTCCCGATGCACGATGCCACGGCCGTGCGCCGTGTCCAACGCATCCACCACCTGGATGGCGAAGTCCACGACCTCGTCCATAGCCAGGTTCTTGCCGATGCGATCCTTGAGCGTCTCCCCTTCCAGGCACTCCATCACCAGGAACGGACGTCCGTCCGACTCGTCGATATCGTGCAGCGTGCAGATGTGGGGATGGTTCAGCGCCGAAACCGCCCGTGCTTCACGCTGGAATCGTTCCAGCGCCGAGCGGTCGTTAGCCAGCGTTTCCGGCACGAACTTCAGCGCCACCGTGCGCCCCAGGCGCACGTCTTCGGCGCGATACACCACGCCCATGCCGCCTTTGCCGAGTGCGGAAAGAATCTTGTAGTGCGAAACTGTCTTGCCGATCACAGCAGCTCTTTCTCAGTGCAGCGGATAACCCTTGGCCCCCGGGAGCAGCCCATTGATCTTGAGCACCTTCAGACCCTTAGGCACCAGGTCGGCATCCACAAACGCCACCGCCCCAGGCATCCCGGAGACCAACTCCGCGGCCATCTCACTAGAGTAAACGATTCTGGGGCCGCTCGCCGCCTCGGCGCGGAAGACCTTGGCGATCCAATACTGCCGGAACTGCGCTTCCGACATCTGGTATATGGTCTTCAGCACTACTTCGCGCTCGCGCGCGCCCGGTGCGCGCACCAACAGCGTCACTCGCACGCTCGACGTCCAGAACTGCCGGTCGCCGAGAAACAGACGCCGAAGCTCCGCGAACGTCAGGTTGTCCACTGGCACATCCGGCCGCACCACGATGGCGATATCGGCGCCTTGCGCCGTCCCGCTGGCGGCGATGCCGGCCAGCCACATCGCCGCCAGCAGAATCGCGCGTCTCGAAAAGAACCCTCCCCTCTTTCCCATGTGCCGTCCTAGAAAGTGAAACTCGTCTGCCCGAAGAATCCGTAGAAGGACGGCCCATCGCGGCGAACGTAACTCCGGTACTCAAACTTGAAAGCGGCAAAAGTCGTGATGTCGTACCGCAACCCGAACGTCGACGAATGGAAGGTCGGCACCACCGAACGGAAAATCGCGTCGGACTTGGGCACGTGAATGTACTCGAAACGGTAGTACGGCTTCCACAGTTTTTGCAGCCAGGGCAGACGGTACGCCGTCTGCGCGTAGAAGGCCTGGCTGTTGGATGCTGTCGTTGCGCCGATCGGTTGATGGCTGGCGTTGGCAAATTCCGCGATGAACTCGGGCGTCTCCTTATGCCACACGATGTGCGCCGATTCAATCCACTCGCGCGCCGCCGGCGCCGTCAGCGGGTTCAACTCATCGCGGTAGATGGATCCGCCCAACTGCAGCCCGTACAGCCCGTCGGGCTTGATGAAGGCATTCGCCAGGAACGCCCGGTTGTTGTTGATGTCGCCGAAGTCCCCGCCTCGGCTGATCACCTGACCGCGCCCGTTCCCCATCCCCACCGCGTAGTTCAGGTTCAGCCCGCCCGCCGGCGCCGCACCCTCCGCCAGGCTGCCGATGAAGTGCACCGGAATGAAACTGCCGCCGAACTGCGTCATCTCCGGCCGGCTGATGGTGGTCTGCAGCCACTGCCCGTGGTGGAATGCCGTATTCCAGTAGTTGATGGGCGTGTGGTACCGGCCGAATGACAATTTGAAATAATCGTTGACGTCGTAACGGATAATCACGCGCTCGACCTCCGCGTTGAAGCCCGGCGCGGGTGGCGCACCTGTACCGGCGTCGGAGCGCGCCGTCAGCGTTATCTCGCCGAACATCGTCACCTTGGGAGAAAGTGCGGAGCTGAGATGCAGCGTGAACTGGCCGTCCTCAAAACCGCTGTGCGGCTGAAGCAGCGTCTGCGCGCCAAAACCGGTGGCCGTGCTGTGGAGGTTCGTGGCCGAAAAATCCAGGTCGCTGAAACCGGCAATCTTTAGCGATGGATACACCGGCGCAGCTTCCGGCCCCGCCGTCTGCGGCACGGGCGCCTGGTCGTGCGATTGATGCATCGCCTGGGCGGCCGAAACGGCCGGCGCGGGCGTTGGAGCGGTGACTGCCTCCGGAGCAGCCGCATTTGCGGTGGTGGGCCCCTTCTCCAGCTCCGCCACACGTTTTTCCAGCCTGTCGATGCGAGCGAGTAGCTTTTCGATCAGTTCCTTCGTCGCCGGATCGCTAGCCTGCGCGCCGGCGCGCGGCGCGCCTATAGCGAAGACGACGAAGAGCAGTGATATACGCCTCATGGCAATCCCCTCGGTAGTCGCGTTACCCACAGTACGCATCGGCTGCGATCGCACGATCGGCAGCGAATGTTTCAAGCAGATTAGCACAAAAGAGAAGGGATCCGGGCAACCCTGGAGCGCGCTCTCGAAAGTTTCGTCCGTCAACAGGAGGTGCAGCCGACCTTGACAGCCGTAGTTCAGGCGGCCCTGACGGAATATCTGTCGCGCAGGGGCGCCGCGCCACCGGCGCATCGGCTGCGGATTACGCCTGCGGCGAAGGGCAGCGGCAAATCCGATGTGAGCCGCCGGCACGACCGCTATTTCGCCGAGAATGAATAGACACATTCTTGCGGATACCGGTCCGCTTTACGCGCTGGCCGATCCCTCGGACCGGTATCACGGTCGCGCGCAAGAAGAGTTGGACCGCCTCATCGCCGCCGGCGAATCGGTCGCCATCACTTACCTGACTCTGGCCGAAGCGTACACGCTGGTTCTGCGGCGTCTGGGAACCGCCTACTCACATCAGTGGCTGAAACAAGTGATTGACGGCTCGATGCTGGTCAACCCTGAGCCTCGCGACTTCCTCCGGGCTTTCGATGCAATCCAAACGTTTAAGGACCAATCGGTCACCATTTTCGACGCAGTGGCGGCTGCAGTCGGCTATCGGCTGGGCCTGCCTGTGTGGACCTATGACCGGCAGTTCGACTTGATGAAGATCAAGCGCTGGACCTGACACTCATCTCTTCAATCCCGCGGTCCAGTTCACCACCACCGTGATGGGATTGGGCGCCGGCTCGCCGATTTCCGTGTTGACCAGGAAGCGCTGGCCGTCGCGAGCGGGCACATAGTGCGTGCGGTAGGCATCCACGCCCGCGGGCACGCGCGTCTGGAACAGCGGCTTCGGCACGCCAAACGATGGACCCGGGCCAACCGGCACGGCCATCAGCTTCCGGTCCTCGGAAAGGTAGTAGATCTCGCGCTGGTCGCCGCGCCACCGCGGTTCGTATCCGCCGTTGGTCGAGACAGTCCACTCCTGGTCGGACTTCGGAAAGGTCTGGACATAGACTTCATATTTGCCGCTCTCGTTCGAGCCGTACGCAATGAGCCGGCCATCGGGAGAAAAGTTGGCGTGCATTTCGTTGCCCGGTGAGCTCCGAAATTTCACCGGTTTTGCATTGCTGGTGAGGGGTAACAGCCAAAGCTCGAAGCCGGACCCGCTGACGGGGACCGTGTTGACGATATACTGCCCATCGGGGGACCAGTCGGAGGGAATCACTTGTAACGCATGTATGCCCGCCGTGCGTATCGTCTCGGCAGTCAGCGTAGGCTCTTCATTGCCGCCGCCAAGAGCGCTCTTCTGGTAAAGCTCGATCGGCCCTCCCCGATTCGTCCGATAAACAATCTGTGCGCCATCGGGCGACCAGACCGGGGCGGCGTTGAGTGCCGGCCCGGCGCTAAGCCGGGATGCGCTGCCCCGCACCAGGTCCGTCAGCCAGATATCGGTGCTCCCCGTTTTCATGTTGACCAGCGTCGCGGCCAGGCTTTTCTCTTCGGGAGAAAGACGGAAGTCGGTGTAGTCGCCATCCGGCGCCGGCGAATTGAGCGCGTTGCCCAAGCGATCGAACCAGGTCAGGCGGCCAAACCGCAACGAGGCGGTGTCATAGGCAAGGATGCCGGTGGGGGAGGCGGACACGGCGCTCTCGCCGGCGGTCGAACGGCCCGCCCGCTCCGCCACGGTAAAGGGCTGGCCCGCAAGCTCAAGACGGCCGGCGTCGAAATCCTGTCCCAGAAGTGTGTCACCGTCCACCCAGAGCAGATAGCCTGCCGAGGCATAAACAGCGCCCGAATCGATGTGAACGAGAAGTTTCTTGGTCTTGCCATCCAGGGACCCGGCGTAAGTGCCCCGCTGTTCCGCCAGGCCGCTTCGCACGGTGAAAAGGAAGTGGCGGCCATCGGGCAGAAAATGGGGAAACCGGTGCGATCCCTCGCGGCGAACCAAGTCCAGTTGCGTTACGGGGGCGATCGGTCCACCCGTCGAATGAACCCGATGAATCCCTGTACTTCCGGACCCGAATAGGATCGTTCCGTCCGGGCCCCACGTCGCGCCGAGGGAATCCGCGACGGCTTCGGCGATCAGTTGCACGGCCCCGCCACTTGCGCGGATCTTCTTGATCTTCCCCTCGGCGAAAAAACCAATCCACTGGCTGTCGGGGGACCAAAATGGCCCGACGCCGTCTTCGGTTCCAGGCAGCGGGCGGGCAGCCACCTCCTCGATGGACCGCAGCCAAAGCATCGGTTTTGCTGAGGCGGCAGTGGCAGCGAACACGAGGGTACGGCCATCCGGGGAAAGCGCGAACTGCGGCACGGGGACCGTAGCGTGGTTGGAGCCGGCAAAGACGTTGCCGGCAGGAGGGTAGACCGCGAAACGCACGAGCTCGCCTTGAGGCCGCGCGCGCCAGGGAGCGAGCAGCAACAACGCGGCCAGCAGCGCTGCCGCCGCGATCCATCCGATCCACGCGCGCCACGCGCTGCTCCTGGGTGCGGCGGGCGCAGTCCTGGTTCCATCTTCCGCGGCCCACGCGAGCGCGGCTTTCAGATCCCGCGCGGTTTGCCAGCGATCGTCCGGATGCTTGGCGAGACACCGGTCGAGCACGCGATCGAGCGCGGCGGGAGCGACATGCGCAACCGAGGGCGTCTTGTGCTCCAGAATGGCAGCGATGATGCTGGCCGGAGAGGAGCCTTCGAACGGACGCTTGCCCGTCAGCATTTCGAACAGCACCAGGCCGAAGGAGAAAATGTCGCTGCGGGCGTCGGCTTCCTGCCCCTGCAGTTGTTCCGGCGCCATATACTGCAGAGTCCCCAGCACGGTGTTCTCTTTGGTCAGGGCAATCGTCTCGGTGGCCCCGCCCATGGCCGCCGCGCGACTCAGCTTGGCCAGGCCGAAGTCGAGCAGCTTAATCCCCGATTTGGCGACCAGAATATTGGCGGGCTTCAGGTCGCGGTGGATGACACCTTTGCGGTGCGCCGCGTCCAGCGCATCGCAGATCTGGCCGGCGTACTTCAGAGCTTGCTCCAACGGCAGGGGACCCGCGAGCGTCTGCCCGTCGATGTACTCCATGACCAGGTAATTCGGACCCACGTCGTAGAGCGTGCAAATGTTCGGGTGGTTCAGCGCTGCCACGGCGCGGGCCTCGCGCTCGAAGCGCTCGCTGAACTGCTCATGCGCGACTTTGAGGGCAACGATGCGGTCCAGGCGCGTGTCGCGAGCTTTGTAAACCTCACCCATGCCGCCCGCGCCGATGAGCGCGAGGATCTCGTAGGGGCCGAGCCGGCTGCCACCTGACATGGGCATATCGTCTCCGCATTCTACCCCACAACTGACGCTCGAAGGGGCATGTCCGATCGAGAGATCGAGAGATTCCAGCCCTGGTTGCCTGAAGGCGGAAGCCGGCTATTCATCGGGTTTGTCGCAGCAGCGGATACCTTCCCGAAATCAATGATTTATGGGGCTTGCGCCAAGGATCGTCCCGTGGGCGGCATGCCAATACCGTAATCGACTTGCTTTCATCCATGAATTCGTTTTATCGTGACTCATATACAGGATAAACAGGTCCTATAATATCTGGCTGGAGATCGAGCCGAAAGAGGAACGGAAATGCCTGATACAAGACGCAGCTTTTTGCACTCGACGGCCGCCCTTGCGGCTGGCGTGAGCGGCGCCGCGGCGCTGATGGCGCAGGCGCCAGGCCGGGGCGGACTACCCGGGGGGCAGCAGCCACCCGCCACGCCTCCCAGGCCGGCCTCGGAGGTCCAGGTTCCGAAAATGAAATTCGGAAAGTATGAGGTCAGCCGCCTGATCTGCGGCTGCAACCCGTTCTACGGCTATGCACATTTCAATCAAACCCTCGGCACCGTGATGCGCGAGTATTACACCGCGGAGCTCATCCGCGACGTGCTCCATCAGTGCAACCGCTTCGGCATCAATACCTTCAATTACTTCCCTGGCAGCAGCCGCGCTCTACCGGATTTCGAGGCATTCCTGGCCGAAGGGGGCCAGATGCACCTGATCGTGCAGGGCATCGGCGACCCGGCGGCGGTGGTCAAGACCCTGAAGCCCATGGCCATTTATCACCACGGGGAGAACACCGACAGGGTGTTTCAAAACGGCCAGATGGAAACCGTGAGGGAATGGTGCAAGACCGTCCGCGGAATGGGCGTCATGGTCGGCGTCGGGACGCACAAGCCGGAAGTGATCCAACTGGTCGAGGAGCAGGGCTGGGACGTCGATTTCTATGCCGGCTGCGTCTACAACCGCACGCGTACTCAGGAGGAATGGAAGAAAGTATTCAACGGCGAACTGGTGGAAATGCAGGGCGAGTGTTACCTGCAAAGCGACCCCGCGCGCATGTACAAGGTCATGCGGGCCACCACGAAGCCGTGCTTCGCGTTCAAAATCCTGGCCGCGGGCCGCGTCGCCAACGTGGACCAGGCCTTCCGCACGGCGTACGAGAGCATCAAGCCGGCCGACGGCGTGTTCATCGGTCTCTTCCCGAGAGTGAAGGACGAGGTCCGGGAGAACGCCGAGCGGGTACACAAGATTCTCGTGGGAGCTTGAAGGGCATGAAGCTGCGCCGGCGTACGTTTCTGGGAGCCGGGGTCACGGCCGTGGCCACCGGATCGTTGATTTCCTGCGCGCGAGGAACCGCCGAGTGGCGTTTCTTCACCGCCGCGGAAGCGCGCACGGTGGATGCGATCTGTGACCACCTGATTCCCGCCGACCAGGATCCCGGAGCGAAGCAAGCCGGCGTCGTCAACTATATCGACATTCAACTGACCAAAGCGTTCCGCAGGCACCGCGCGGCTTATCGAAAGGGCCTGGCCGGTGTGGACACCGCGAGCCGGGCGAAATTCAGCAAGGCGTTCGCGGATCTGTCCCCCGAGCAGCAACGGGAAGTGCTGAGCGTGGTCGAACAGGACTCCAAGGCGTTCTTCGACCTCATTCTTACCCACACTCGACAGGGGTTCTACGGCGACCCACGCCACGGCGGCAATCGCCGGATGGCGAGTTGGAAGATGCTCGGCTTGCCGTTCCCTCAGGTGCGCGGACGCCAGCACTACGACGAGCCAAAGGCAGGATGACGCGATGGCGCTGAAACATGTCAATGCGGTAATCGTGGGCGCCGGAGCGGGCGGCGGCGTGGTGGCGAAAGAACTTTCCACGGCGGGACTGAGCGTGGTCCTGCTGGAGCGCGGGAAGTGGTATTCCGCGGCGGACTGCCGCAAGGACGACTTGTACAACCAGCGCACGTCGGCGCTCGGCGCCAGGTTCGGTCCGGATGAGGAGCGCAACCCCCGCGTGGTAGTGGACGACCAGGGCCGCGAGACCATCGCCCTACCCAGCGACGGCACATACAGCAACAACGCGGCTTGCGTGGGCGGCGGCACGTTCAGCTACGGCGCGCAAGCCTGGCGCTACATGGAGAAAGACTTCCGCATGCGCTCCACGTACGGCGCGGTGGAAGGCAGCACGCTCGAGGACTGGCCCATCGGTTACCACGACCTGGAACCCTTCTATGAGAAGGCCGAATGGGAAATGGGCGTCTCCGGCGACGATACCGACAACATTTTCAAGGCCCCGCGCCGGAAGCCGCTTCCCATGCCGCCGCTGCCGCCGGGCCAGGAGCACCAGATCCTGCAACCGGCCGCCCGGCGGCTTGGGCTGCACCCGTTCGACATCCCGATGCTCCGGAACACGGTGCCTTACAACGGGCGCCGGTCGTGCATGCGCTGCCGCTGGTGCGTGGGCTTCGCTTGCGAGGTGGATGCCAGGACCGGCACGCATAATACGGTGATCCCGGCCGCACTGGCCTCGGGGAATTGCGAGCTGCGCACCGAATGCATGTCGAAAGAGATTCTCCTGGATGCCCGCGGCCAGGCGAAAGCGATCGCTTACTTCGATGCCGCGAATCGCCTTCAGGAGCAGACCGCCGACCTGGTAATCGTATGTGGCGGAGCCGTGGAATCGGCCCGCCTGCTGCTCAACTCCAGGCACCCGCTTCATCCCGAAGGCCTCGGAAACCGCTACGGATGGGTGGGCCGAAACCTGCATGCACACGCCTATCCCGCCGCGACCGGGCTCTTCGATTACGACACCTACGACGACCTGGGCCCGGGCGCCTCCATCGCCATCTGCGACTACAACCACGGCAACCCCGGACTGGCCGGCGGTGGAATGCTCGCCAACGAGTTTATCCGGCTGCCTTATCAATTCATGACCCAGGTGCCGCCCTGGGTGCCGCGTTGGGGACAGGCGCACAAGGACTTCGTCCGGCAGGCTTACAAGCGGACCGTAGTGATCATGGGACCGGTGCAGGAAATTCCGGTCTTCGACGCGCGCGTTCAGGTGGACCCGAAGGTCAGGGACTTCTGGGGCATTCCGGTAGCCCGGCTGTCCGGAGGCCGGCATCCGCACACCATCGAAATCGCCCGATTTCTGGCCGGAAAAGCCGAAGCGTGGTTGAAGGAAGCCGGGGCCGCGCGCGTCTGGCAGCGCATTCCCGCAGCTACGCTGAGCGGCGGACAGCACCAGGCCGGAACCTGCCGCATGGGCAACGATCCCAAGACCTCCGTGGTCAACCCGAACTGCCAACTCCACGATGTGGACAACGTGTACGTCATCGACGCAAGCGTCCACGTCACGAATGGAGGATTTAACCCGGCCCTGACCATCCTGGCAAATGCCTACCGGGCATCGCAGAACCTGCTCAAATCCTGGAAGGGCACGAAGGTGACCTCGTGAAGAGGATTCTGGCGATCGCCGGCCTGATTGGCGCGGCTCTGGTCCTGATGGTGCCGGCGGCGAGCCTGTATTACGAATCGGGCTCGGGACGGGGTTGCGCCAGTTGTCACGAAATGCAGCCGCTCTATGACCAATGGCACGCCTCCAGCCATCGGGGTATCGGGTGCGAGAAGTGCCATGGCGGGGCCCTGACGCTGGATGTCTCCTTCCACTGGAACAACGCCAGCCGCGTTCTCTCGCACGTGCGGGGCGATCTACCCGAGCAGATCGGCTTCGGAAACAAGTATATGGCGGCGATGACGGACGAGTGCAAAGGCTGCCACCGCCAGGAGTACGCCGCATGGCAATCCGGTCCGCACAGCGCCTCGTATACGCGCATTTTCCTTGACAAGAAGTACAACCAGGATAATCAGCCGATGGACGATTGCCTGCGATGCCACGGCATGCACTTCGAAGGTGGAATCCGCGACCTGATCGCCCCGGTGAGCCGCAGCGGACCGTGGCGCCTGTTGCGGCCGGAGTTGGCGAATATGCCGTCAATGCCGTGTCTGACCTGCCATGAGATGCACAGGGAAGGCCAGCCCATGCAAAAGACGGATGCCGACGGGCGCGTTCCCGGCGCCCGGCAGGAAATCGCGCGTCCGTCTCTGGCCCTCTTCGATCGCCGGACCGAGCGATACATTCCGCTGGCGGAGCTGCCGATGCCGGCATTGCTGGAAGGCGTGCGCGTGGTCAAGATGAGCAAGGACCAGCGCCAGGCTCTGTGCTACCAATGTCACGCCCCGATGGCTACCAGGCAGGTGGGCAGCGGCGACGACCGGACCGGACTCGGCGTGCATGAGGGCATCAGTTGCCTGGCGTGCCACGAGCAGCACGGGCAAAAAACGCGGGCATCGTGCGCGTCCTGCCACCCCAAGATGTCGAATTGCGGCCTGGATGTCGAGAGGATGGATACGACGTTCTCTTCATCCACCAGCAAACACAACGTCCACTGGGTGAAGTGCGTCGACTGCCATCTCAAGGGTGTTCCCAAGAAGAAGGTTGCGGTGGGATAGACAGCCGGAGTCGGCCACTGATTTGCCCGGCTCGTCGGGCAGGCAATCTTGCCTGCAGCCGCTTTTCAGGCGGCTGGTCCGGGCCGGAGCCCTGATAGCCACAATGGCAGTGGCCGGTGAGCAAACGTACGGCGCCTGACAGTTCTACCCTTGGATGTCATGCTCCCTTCCATTCGCGGAACCGTAGCATGCACAACCCCCCGTGTTTTCAAAGGATTAAAAGACTCCTTGATACGTGAAGCGCTCCTGCCCAAGTGACTTTTTGTTACTGTAATTCGACCTCTACACGCTTGACAAGTGTTGCCAGAGGGCCTATGGTTTCCTTAGGTTATCTCGAATTCGACGTCAAAGATTTCGCTTGCCTTTTACAGCCGTCGAGACAAGCGCTTTTTGCGTCCGGTTCCGGTTGTTTGGCGCGTGGGTTCCGTTTCGTGCGCCGTGGACGGCAGCCATAAGAAAGCGGATGACTCTGTCCGCGCAGGTGGCGAGTTGCCCGCAAGGCTGCCGAGCGTTCTTGAGAAAGGAGATGTTATGCCGCGTTTGCATTCCTCCCGGCCGCTCCCCGAGTTGCCGAACCGTGCTGGTTCGGCAGGTGCCGGTTTCGTCTCGACATTCGTAGTCGGCCTCCTGCTACTGCTCTTCGGAACCGTGCTGTGGGCCCAGCAGACCACCGCCGATATTCTCGGCACGGTTATGGACATGTCCGGTGGCGTGCTGCCCGGCGTAAAGATTTCGGTCCACAACCTTGGTACGGGAGCGGACTACGCAGCGACCAGCGATAACGCCGGGAACTATGCGGTCCCGTTGCTCCCGGTCGGACGCTACAGCATGAAGGCGGTCGCCTCCGGCTTCAAGACTTGGACGGTTCCCGAGGTCACTCTCGCCATTGGTGACCGGTTGAGACAGGACGTCCGGCTGGAAGTGGGAACACTGGAGCAATCGATGGAGGTCACGGCAAGCTCTCCAGCGCTGCAGACGGATAGTTCCTCGTTGAGTAATCTGATCAATACGAATGCCATGCAGGATCTTCCTCTCAACGGGCGCAATTTCGTCGTATTGGCGCAGCTTACCGCGGGATCCGCCGAGGGAGAGCCCACCGGGCTGCCAAGCGGGACACGCCCGGATGACCGCCGCCTCACCTCGGCGGTATCGGTCAACGCTCAACCCACCAGCTTTAACAACTTCATGATCGATGGCATGGACGACAACGAACGATTCATTGGCACGGTCATTGTTAAGCCGGCGGTCGACGCGCTGCAGGAAATGAAGGTACAGACCAGCCTCTACTCGGCCGAATTCGGAAGGACCGCGGGCGGCGTCATCAATTTCGTGACTAAGTCTGGAACCAACGAATACCATGGCTCGCTGTTCGAGTTTTTCCGGAACCAGCACATGGATGCTAGAAGCTTCTTCGCTGGTGCCAAGCCGCCTTACCACCAAAACCAGTATGGCGGCAGCATCGGCGCCCCGATCCGGAAAAATCGCGTGTTCTACTTCGCTGACTACGAAGGCTTTCGACTGCGTCAGGGGCAGACATTCGTCGACACGGTTCCGACAATTGCGGAGCGCCAGGGGAACTTCGCGGGGCTGAACGCGATCTTCGACCCGCTCAGTACCACCGCCCAGTCCACCCGCACCCGGTTCCCCGGGGACCAAATCCCCGCCAGCCGCATCAATCCGATCGCTCTGAACCTGATCAACCTGTATCCGCTGCCCTTGACCAGCGGGCTTGTCAACAATTACACGTACCAGCCGTTGAAGGAGCAGAACAACGATACCTTCGACGGCAGGGTGGATTACCGGTTCTCCGATGCCAACACGGCGTTTGTCCGGTATTCCTTCAATAACACCAACACGGTGATCCCGCCGGGGTGCCCGGTCGCCCCCAGCGGCATCAGTCCGGTCTGCGACACCGGGCGCTCCGGAACGGCTCACCAGCGGGCTCAGGGCGCTCAGTTGAATGATGCCCATGTTTTTGGACCGCACCTGGTGATGGAACTCAAGTCCGGCTACAGCCGCTACGAGGTCTATTCGCTCCCCCAAAACTATGGCAAGAGTGTCTCCCAACAAGTTGGTCTGACCGGGGTCAATATCGATAGCGACAGTTCGGGACTTTCCATCATCTCCACCGCCGGTCTCACATCTCTCGGTGACGCGAGCTACATTCCCATCATTACGATCAACAACCTCTTTCAGGAAGTCGTGGGCCTCACCTATCTCCGCGGCGCGCACAGCATCAAATTCGGATATGATCTGCGGCGGCGGCAGACGGATCCTTTCCAGAGCCCTACCGCCAGGGGACAGTTCTCTTTCAATTCGAACTTCACCAACGACCCCACCGGAGTGGTATCGGGTAGCGGCAATTCGGTCGCTTCGCTCCTGTTGGGATATCCGTCCAGTACGACACGCAGCAAGTACCTGGTCTCCCCCGGGTTGCGAAACTGGGAAATGGGCACATATGTTCAGGACGATTGGCGCGTGTCGCGCTGGCTGACTCTGAACCTCGGCTTCCGCTACGACTACTACGGCCCGAATTCGGAAGTCGCCGACCGCATCTCCAACATCGACCTCGTGAAAGGGCAAATCATCATCGCGGGGCAGAACGGTGTGTCTTCCTCAGCCGGCGTCCAGCCGGACCACCTGGACTTCTCCCCGCGCTTCGGGTTCGCCGCAACCATTGCAAAGGGGACTGTGGTGCGCGGCGGGTACGGGATCAGCTTTGTGCCGAATATGATTGCCAGTTCGATGGCCTTGCGCAACCCACCGTTTGTCAGCCTGTTTACGATCAACGCCACGCCGTTGACGCCGGTGAATTCCCTTTCGGATGGTCTGCCGACGCCGGTGGCCACAAGCGCGACCAATCCGACCGGCAGCCTGTCGGGCGTCGCGTTCACCGGGGCCACTCCCTATGTGCAGCAGTACAACTTCACGTTGCAGCGGGAACTGCCACTGGGCCTGGTCGCAACGGTGGCCTATGTTGGAGCCTTGGGACGCAGGCAGTATATCTTTAACGGCGCCGTGAACGTGGACTTGGCTCCTCCCGGCCCCGGTACCATTCTGCCCAGGACGCCGTATTATTCCGTTTTCCCCAATGTGTCTTCCATCGCCGTCGCGGCCCCCTGGTATAACACCAGCTACCAAGGCCTGCAAGCGACGTTAGAACATAGGTTTCAAAGCGGCCTCACTCTGCTGAGCACTTACACGTGGTCCCACAGTCTGGACGACGAGCCGTCGATCTTGAACAACCCGCAAACCGAATATGGCAACTCCTATCTGGACCTGCGGCAGCGCTTCACGCTGTTGGGCGATTACGCCATGCCATTTGCCAAAGGCGCAAAGGGTCCGGCGGCCATGCTCGCGAAGGGTTGGGGAATGCAAGGTGTAGTTGTACTGACCACGGGAATTCCGTTTGACATTACGAATTCCGCCGGCCGCTCGAACACCGGTGGGAGCGACCGTCCCAACGCCATCGGTGATCCCACCTCCGGCTTCACGCAAAGCGTCTACGAATGGTTCAACACCGCGGCCTTCGCCTCGCAGCCGCTATACACGTATGGTGACCTGGGTAGAAACGTGCTCCACGCGCCGGGCCGAAAGTCGCTCGACTTGGCAATTCACCGGGAGTTCATTCCAAGGGAAGGGTTACACCTGCAGTTCCGTGCCGAGGCGTTCAACATCACCAACACCCCGCCGTTTGGCGCTCCGGGCGGGTCCTTCGGCTCGGCGACTTTCGGAGTGATCAGCAGCGCGGGCCTCGGACGGAACGTCCAACTCGCCCTGAAACTGCTTTTCTGAGAAACTCGGCCCCGGCATGCCAAGCCGCCCTTTGCGACCGTGTGGGTCCCGGGGGCGGATTGTGCCATTCGAACCCGCCCGTGGAAATGTTAGAATGCAGATCTCGATGACTCGGCTCCTGATTGCGATCGCCGCGGGTTCGGTGCTGTGCGCCGCCGGCGGCGGCGGACGAGACTGGCCCGCCTACGGCGGGGGCTCCGCGGGTATCCGGTATTCGTCCCTCAAGCAGATCAACCGCTCCAACGTGAGCCAGTTGCGCCTGGCCTGGACATACGACACGGCCGACGGGCCAGGCGATCCACAGACCCAGCCCATCGTCATCGACGGCGTTCTTTTCGGCCTCACTCCCAGGCATAAGGCGGTGGCTCTGGATGCCGCCACCGGAAAACTGCTCTGGCGATTCGATTCAGGGATCGCAGGACGCGGCCCGGACCGGTCCGTAGTCTACTGGGCTTCGGGCGACGACCGCCGGCTGTTCGCCGCCGTCCAAAGCTTCATCTTCGCGCTCGACGCACGCACGGGAAAAGCGATTTCCAGTTTCGGGAAGGACGGGCGAATCGACCTTCGCGAGGACTTGGGGCGCGACCCGGCCAAACAATCGATTGTTCTGACCAGCCCCGGAATCGTTTATAAAGACCTGCTGATCGTCGGGGATCGCACTCCGGAGGCGCTCCCCGCGCCCCCGGGCGACATCCGGGCCTACGACGTCCGCTCCGGCAAGCTTCGCTGGACCTTTCACACCATCCCCCATCCCGGTGAACCAGGCTACGAGACGTGGCCGAGGGATGCCTGGACCTATACCGGCGCGGCCAACAACTGGGCGAGCATGTCGCTCGACGAGAAGCGCGGCATCGTTTATGTGCCGACCGGCTCGGCTGCCTCCGATTTTTACGGCGCGGATCGGCTGGGCGACAATCTGTTCGCCAACTGCCTGATCGCGCTCGACGCCGAAACCGGCCGGCGCATCTGGCACTTTCAGGCAGTCAAGCACGACCTCTGGGATCGTGACTTTCCCTCGCCGCCGGTGCTGGTAAGGGTGAAGCGGGACGGCAAAATGGTGGACGCCGTCGCACAAACCACCAAGCAGGGATGGCTGTACCTGTTTGACCGGACCAATGGAAAGCCGCTGTTCCCCATCGAATACCGGAAGTATCCGGCCAGCACGGTTCCCGGCGAGGTGGCTGCCGAAACGCAGCCGCTGCCGGTCAAACCTGCGCCCTTCGCGCGTCAACTGCTGACCGAGGATATGCTGTCGAATCGCACGCCCGCGGTTCATCAATGGGCGCTCGAGAAGTTCCGGACGCTTCGCAGCGAGGGGCAGTTTGTTCCCTTCGGCGTTGGGCGTGAGACGGTGATTTTTCCCGGCTTCGATGGCGGCGCCGAGTGGGGCGGGCAGGCGTTCGATCCGCAGACGGGACTGCTTTATGTAAACGCCAACGACCTCGCCTGGACCTCCAGCCTGGTCGAAAATGCCGGTGGAACCTCGGGGCTTCAGCTCTATCTGACCAATTGCGCCGGCTGCCATGGAGACAATCTTCGGGGCGCTCCTCCGCAGATGCCCTCCCTGGTGGATCTGCGCAGCGAGCGCAGTCTGCAGCAGGTCGTAACCATGATCCGGCAGGGCGGTGGACGGATGCCGTCGTTCCCGAGCCTCAGCGCCGGGGCTACCACATCCATCGCACAATACGTCCTGAACGGAGACAGCAAGGAACTGGCGCCCGCCGGAACCTCCGCGGGGAATCAGAAGTATCGCTTTACCGGCTATCACAAGTTCCTAGACCCGGATGGCTACCCGGCTGTCGCCCCTCCCTGGGGAACGCTGAATGCCATTAACCTGAACACCGGCGAGTATGCCTGGAAGATTCCCCTGGGAGAATATCCGGAACTGGCGGCACAAGGTTTGAAGAACACGGGAACGGAGAACTATGGGGGTCCCATCGTGACTGCCAGCGGGCTGGTATTCATTGCGGCCACCAACTTCGACCGCAAGTTCCGGGCGTTCGATAAGCTCACCGGTAAATTACTTTGGGAGTCCACGCTTCCGCTGGCGGGGAACGCCACACCCGTCACATACGAACTGGGTGGAAGGCAGTATGTGGCGATTTACGCGACCGGCGGCAAGGCGGGCCGAGGCGCGGCCTCGGGTGGCATCTATGTTGCATTCGCCCTGCCGCCCAGCCGATGAGGAGGAATCCTACTCCTCCCTGTCGAGCGGCGTCACCGGATCCAGGAACATCCAACAGACAATGCCCAGCAGATACACGCCCGACGCGACGTAGAAGATCGGGTTCCAGTTATTCCCGGTCCAGGCCAGAATGTGGCCGTTGACCCAGGGCGCCAGCGCGCCGCCGAGGTTGCCCCACATGTTCATCGCGCCCGACAGCGTTCCAGCGTACTTCCCGCCAACGTCCATGGCGGTGGCCCACGATCCCGGCATCACCAGGTCGTTGGAGAAGCTCGCGACGCCGATGGCAATCATGGCCAGGGTCGGATCGTTCACTTTGGTGGACAACAGCAGAAACCCGCTGGCGCCCGCGAAACCGATGTAGGCCATCAGGCGGCGCGTCTGCGATACGCTGCCGGTGAGGCGCGTCAGCGGCCCCGCCAGCAGGAAGCAGGCGGGGTTTCCGAGCCCGCCGAAGAGCAGCGGAATCACGCTCAACCACGCCGTGCTCAGGTTCGCGAGATGCCGGCCGTCGCGCAGATAGGTGGGCAGCCACGTCAAGTAGAAATACCATCCGTAGGAGAGACAGAAATACTGCCAGCACAGCATCCACACATGGGGCGAATGCAGGAACTTGCGCCAGGGCACGTTGCCGTGGCCGGCGGCCATCCTGGAGCTGTGCCGCAGCAGGTCGCGCTCGGCCTGGTTGAGCTGGGGGTTCTGCATGGGGTCGTCGCGATACCAGAAGAAGAACACGATCGCCCAGATCACGCCCAAACCACCGAAAAGCTCGAAGGAGTGGCGCCATCCCACCAGCCCGATGACCAGCGCCACCAGCGGCGGAGTGAAGGCGCCGCCCCAGCGCGCGCTCAGCCACATGATGCTCTGCGCCCGCACGCGTTCCCTGGGCGGCAGCCACGTGGTGAAGGCCTTGGTCAGGTTCGGAAAGCATCCGGCCTCGCCCACGCCGAAAAGGAAGCGCGTCGCCAGAAGCGAGCCGTAACTCCACGCCCAACCCGTCGCGGCCGTGAAGAACGACCACGCCAGCACAATCCGCATGAGCACCTTGCGCGGCCCGATCAGGTCGCCCAGAAAGCCGCCGGGCACCTCGAACAGCGCGTAGGCCAGGATGAATATGGAGAACACCTTGCCCATCTGCACGGCGTCGAGGCCCAGGTCCTTGCGCATGGATAGAGCCGCGAAGGAAATGCAGACCCGGTCGATATAGGTAATGATCGCCAGGGTGACCGCGAAGACGATCACCCAGTAGCGGACGCGGGTGGGACGCTCGGCGATCGCCGAGTAGGGAGCCCTGGCAGCCATAGTCTCGCATCACATCACTTTTGGGGGTGAGAATGCAAATGGTTGAAGCCGTGAAACGTCTAAGGCCGGATTGCCTTGGTAGACAAGCTCCCAAACTGGCTGATCCGCACCGATCCCTCCGGAAAACCGCTCGGATTTCCAGCCGTCCTCCCATCGCTTCAATGAACCGCTCTAACGTGCTGACATACATGTCGGTGCGGCGTTCCAGTTTGGAGATGGCCGACTGGTCGACCTTGAGGGTCTCCGCCATTTGCTGCTGTGTCAACCGGAGTGCGCCGCGCAGTTCTTCCAGCGCCATTTCCTGCTTCAGCCGCTGGTAGGCTGCGTCGCTGCGTGCGATAGACGCGGGCGACATTCTCGCTTCGAGCTCTTTAAACTTCCGGGCCATCTTTCAACGCTCCTTCCTTCTGGAGTTGTTCGATATGGTCGTCGTAGATCCTGTCCGCAAGCGGCACGAATTCCTCATCCCATCGGTCGTTCCCGGTCCTGTCACCGCCGATCAAAAGCACGCCGGTCCGTCGCGGGTCAAATGCGTACATGATCCCTAGATGGTATGCAGCAGAAGGCGAGCGGCGAGCGGACGTTGTACCGCAAGATCGAGGCGATTCTCGGTTGTGCGCACCGGGCACGGGGTCGGGTCCGCGGCGTGGACGGTCTCATTGAAGCTGTCGTCATGCTACGGTCCTCGGCATTTACAGACTTCAGGGCTCACAAACGCAAAGGCTCTGCGCTTGTCCCCTGCTCACGGGACCTTGTTGCGGCTAGGATACAGCTTTGCGTCGACTTGGGCTTGGTCGACGCCGATGGTGGGCGATTGACACAGGCCGGTCTCCAGGCTCTGGAGGCAGGGCAATTTGAATCGGTTGTAGGGCATATGACACGAGAGTACCTGATGCAGAAGGGATTTGATCTGGCTCAAGTGGAGAGCCGCATTGCGCTTCAGAGAAACCTTTCGTGGCTTCCGACCGCCCGGAACCTCCACGAGAACGAGATGGCCCCTGTGGAACTGCGCCTGGCAGATTTTGGACGGCTCCTGGGCCTTCTGGGTGAGTGTGGATTTCTGGGTGTAGTTCAGTCACGAATCTACGTCCCGACACCTCGGGCAAACTCGAGGTGACGGCGGCCGGCTATATGAACTACCTCAGTTCATAGAATCATGTTTAGGCACAGTAAATAAATAAACTTTACAACTGATGTTACTTGCTTGGATGAATCGTGTAGTTCCATTCGCCATGAAATTTGTCGGGCTTCAGATTGACATGGGCAAACGCTTCGTCTGTGATCTTTCGCCCAACGGGGTACTTGCGGTGATCCAGTCGGCAGGTCACT